>Ga0209096_1000169_pt1 | contig 95739 bp, 80 predicted proteins | sample AD_UKC034_MetaG_FD_184407 | JGI IMG/M metagenome (GOLD analysis project Ga0209096, IMG submission 184407) | Active sludge microbial communities of municipal wastewater-treating anaerobic digesters from USA - AD_UKC034_MetaG (SPAdes) (version 2) | ecosystem: Engineered > Bioreactor > Anaerobic >... | reverse complement strand
CCTCCATATGGGCTTACCCTCTACCTGTATAAACAATATTTGTTGAACCCAATTTGGCACCTTTATCCAAAAAACTAAAGCTTAAAAGGTTGTAGTGCAACAAGCACTGCTGAAAGCTGACTGCTGATCGCTGACTGCTGATCGCTGACTGCTGATTGCTGACTGCTGATCGCTGAATCCTAGTATATTTCACATCCCAGCGACTGCAAATCCTTCCAGAAACCGGGATAGGACTTTGCCACTACCTCCGGTTCTTCAATTTCAATGGGATGGATCAGGGATAAGGGAGCTAAGCTCATGGCCATCCGGTGATCCTCATAAGTGGCAAAGACCGGGGTGTGATCGAAGACGGCTTTGCCTTCCACCATATGATATTCGATTTTGCTTGCCTTGGACATTTTGGCCGGCAACCGGTAAAAAGGGACCTGCAATTTTTTGAGCTCGGTTTTCATGGCCGCGATCCTGTCCGTTTCCTTGATGCGCAGGGTTTGCAGCCCGGTAAATACTCCGTGCACCCCGGTGGCTGCGCAAAGGGCGATCACGGTCTGGGCCAGGTCGGGACATTTGATAAAATCCCATTCAAAGGATTTAGGCAGGGGCCCGGGTAATTTTTTCAGGTTTACATGATCCGGGTGCCATGTCGTTTGGATATTGAATAGTTTGCCGATCTCCGCGATGGCCGCGTCACCCTGGAGGCTGTGGTTCGAAATGCCGTAAAGGTCCAGTTCGGCTTCCTCGGCGATGGCCGCCAGGCTGTAATAATAGGAGGCGGCAGACCAATCGCCTTCCACAAAAAGCGGTTTTGATACATAGGGCTGGGGCTCAATGGTAATGGTATCGTTCTCCCAGGCGCTGCGGATCCCGAAATGGTCCATCATGGCCAGGGTCATCTCGATATAAGGCCGGGAGATCACCTCACCGACCAATTGCAGTTCCAGGCCCAGGGGCAGGCAAGGCGCGATCATGAGTAGGGCCGAGATGTATTGGCTGCTGATGGTGGACCGGATGGAGATCCGGCGGGCAATTTGTTTTAAGGGGGTTCCCGGGAACCGGAGAGGGGGAAAACCCTCTTTTTCCACATACTCAATGCCTGCGCCCATGGCGTTGAGCGTGCTGACCAGTTCACCTATTGGTCTTTGTTTCATGCGTTCGCTGCCGGTCAGGATCACTTTGCGGCCCCGGGTGGCGAGGTAGGCGGTGAGGAAGCGGTAGGTGGTGCCGGCGGCCCCGGTATCCAGGACTTCCTCCCTGCTTCCGAGCAGGTTTTGCATAAGCTGGCTGTCTCTTGAGGTGGACAAGTGTTCCAGCCCGGCCGGTTTGTCCTCTGCGAGGGCGAGCATGATCAGGACCCGGTTGCTGATGCTCTTGGATCCGTCGAGGTGGATTTTTCCCTGGATCACCGGCTTTGGAAAGTGAAGCCTGATTTTGTTTACCCCCATTGAAACAGCACGTTTTGCAGCAGGTCGGAATGAAGGCTTTTAGCTACGGGGCAATGGATGGCCGTATATTCCATCAGGGTTTTTTGTTCAGGGGTATAGGTTTTATCGGAAGGCATTTTGATCAGTAGGTCAATTTTGCTCACCCTTCGCGGGTCCGAAGCCATGTGTTTGGTGATTTCCGCGCTTGCCCCGTCCACATTGATCCCGTTTTTATTGGCCACGATGCCCATGGTCGTCAGAGCGCAGCAGGCAAGGGAAGTGGCCAGGAGGTCGGTAGGGGAAAAGGCGGCGCCCTTGCCCATGTTGTCCACCGGAGCATCGGTCACAATGGCTTCACCCGACCGGAGGTGTATGGCGGTAGTGTGAAGTTCGCCTTCATAGTTAATGGTTGAGGTAATCATGAGCTAAGATTGAGGCTAAGGTTAAGGCTAAGATTGAGGCTAAGGCTAAGGCTAAGAAACTGACTACTGATTACTGACTACTGATTACTGACTACTGACTATTAATATTGATGAAACGCCTGCGATACAAACTCCAGCACCTCGGGCAATGCCTGCCTCCAATAGGTCCAGGTATGTCCTCCGTTGCGGATGCGGAATTCATGCGGAATTTCTTTTTTACGCATGGCGATATGGACGAGGGAATTGCCTTCATACAGGAAGTCGTCATCTCCGCAGTCGATGTACCAACGTACGGCCCGCTTCAGGCTGTCGGGCATATTATTGACCAGGAGGGGCACGCTTTGCCGGTTGAAGAAGGCTTCGACCTGGGCGTCGGTGGCCGTGGAATCGAAACGGCGCACATTGGTTTTGGCAACATCCAGGGTGAGGGGACCCGTACCCGCGCTCAGCGGACAGGCTGAAGAAAACAATTCCGGATGATGAAGGGCATACGTAAAACTGCCGTCGCCTCCCATGGAGAGACCGGCAACGGCGCGGTACCTTTTTTCGCCCTTGATGCGGTATTTTTTTTCCACAAAGGGCATCAGTTCCTTGAAGAAAAAATCCTCGTAGAGCCAGGTGCCGGAGGCGTTGTTGGAATAGCCTCTGCGGGTGGTGTTGGCATCGGGCATGATGATGATCATCGGGGTGGCCTTTCCTTCGGCAATAGCTTTATCCGTAATATGAAGCACCTCTCCAAACTGGACCCAACCGGTCTGGTCGTCCCCTCCGCCGTGGAGGAGATAGAGCACGGGATAGGAGCGGGAAGAGGATTCATAATCGGGAGGCAGGTAGATGGCGTACTTGCGTTCCATATTGAGGATCTTGCTGGGCAACGAAAGGTTGTCGTAGACTTTTCCGGACTGGGCAAAAATGGAAGCCAGGGACAATTGGGTGGCGATGAAGCCGAGGAGCATGGATTTCATAACGTTTACCGGTTTAGGATGGAAAGATAAACAGGTTTTTTGAAGTGAGGGGGTGACTTAAGTGATCCCTTCACTTAAATTTATATTATGTTTCGTCGCGAATTTCTCCAAAACTCGGCCCTTGCCGCGGCCTCGGTCCAGCTGCCGGGACAAGGCCAGTTCCTTGATTTTCTCAAACCCAAAAACAAGCTGCCGGCCTGGCGGGGCTTTAACCTGCTTGATTTTTTTAATCCAAACCCCTCTTCCTCGCGCCCCCAGACGAAAGAAGAACATTTCAAATGGATGCAGGACTGGGGCTTTGATTTTGTGCGCATCCCGATGGCTTACCCGGCTTATCTGGATATCGACCGAAGCCGGAACATCAGCCCCGAAGAAACCTACCAGATCAGCACCCAGGCTACCGACCGCATCGAACAACTGGTGCACCTGGCCCATAAATACGGCATGCACGTGAGCCTCAACCTGCACCGGGCGCCGGGCTTTTGTGTTAACGCCGGCTTTCACGAACCTTTTAACCTCTGGAAAGACAAAGCCGCAGTAGAAGCCTTTAATTTTCATTGGAATTTCTGGGCCAAAAAATTTAAAGACGTTTCCCGCAAGAAAATCAGTTTCGACCTGTTGAATGAACCTTGTGTGCGGGAAGATATGAATGATCAGCACTCGGCCCGGAGCGCGGTGCCGGGACTCCTCTACCGAGAGATCGCTGTAGCTGCTTCTGAAGCTATTTGGAAAGAAAACAAAAGGCACCTCATCATCGCGGATGGCAATAACGTGGGCAACCTGGTGGTCCCTGAACTGGCGGATTTAAAAATCGCCCAGAGTTGCCGCGGTTATTTCCCGGGCATGATCTCCCATTACAAGGCGTCCTGGTCCTCCAATAACCGGGAAAACATGCCCGAGCTGCTGTGGCCCGGACAGGTTGGGGACAAATATTTCAGCAGGGCCATGCTGGAAGAATATTATAAACCCTGGATCGATCTGAAAAACCAGGGGGTGGGCGTACATTGCGGGGAATGCGGCTGCTGGATCAAAACCCCGCACCCCGTATTCCTGGCCTGGTTTGGCGATGTATTGGATATCCTGAAGCAGAACCAGATCGGTTTTGCGCTCTGGGAATTTTCCGGGGATTTTGGAATCCTCAACAGCCGGCGGGAAGATGTGCAATATGAAGAATGGTACGGCAATAAGCTGGACCGGAAACTGCTTCAATTGCTGATGAAACAGGCCTGAGCTTGTTCCGCCGGATTATTCATATAATAAAAAAAGGCACCGGCCAAACCTTAGACCGGTACCTTTTAATCAAAAAAATGAACATTAACCCATTGCGGATCTCATCAATGCTCTTTCGCGGTATTTTTGCGCCGCATTATCATAAAAACTCACCAAACCGGTTTTGATATCGTACAAGGCCCCCACGATGGCGATCTGGTGCTGGAAAAACATTTCTCTCAGGATATCGCTCTGATCGAGAATCGTTTCGATCTGGTAATCCAGGTTGTGGTGCAGAATCCGGTTGACAAATTCCTTGTTTTTGGAATTGCGGTTATTTTGGATTTCTTTTTCCAGAGCGATGGCCGGCTCTATGTGTTTGAGGACCGAAGTGACGTTACCCAGTTCCACGGAGTCGCAAGCCGATTTGACGGCCCCGCATTCGGTATGGCCCAAGACCACAATGATTTTTGAGCCCAGTACCTTGCAGGAGAATTCCAGGCTGCCGATGGCGTTGGTGCTGGCGATGTTACCGGCCAGGCGGACGACAAAGAGGTCGCCGAGTCCCTGGTCAAAAATCAGTTCAACCGGTACGCGGCTGTCGCTGCAGCCCAAAATGGCCGCAAAGGGGAATTGCCCGGTGGAATACTGATCCACCAATTGCAGGAGATCTCGGTTTACCCGGATATTGTTTACAAAGCGGAGGTTGCCTTCCTTCAAATAAGTGAGGGCGTTTTCAGGGGTCAGTGTGTCTTTATTTTCATAAGTATGGATACGCATGTGTTTAAGTAATTAAGAAATTAAAGAATTAAGAATTAAGAATTAAAAATTAAAGGGCGATTTCAAAAAGGTGCTGACCAAAAGGGAGGCCAGCACCTCAAACTTTGAAAAAACTCACAAATTTTTTTTCAGGTCAGGAGATTGAGGGTTTCCCGCTGCGTGATGAATTCTTTTTTGGCTTCCAGCTTTCGAAGCGGTTCCGGGATCTCCCCGATATAGACATGATCGTTGTTTTTGATTTCGTACTCCTCTTTAAAGCCTTTCAGGATGAGTGAAATGCCTTGAGTCGGGGCGGTATCGTGCTGGAATTCCCGGATGATTTCCAACACGTCGTGGTCGATATAGGTGGAATGGGAAGCATCGATGACCACCCGGCTGCCTTTGGGAACTTTTGAAAGGGTCAACCGTATGGCGGCCTTGTTCAGGAAAGAGACTTCTTCAGCAAGCACCAGGGTGATGAGTTTGCCGGATTTATATTCATCTGCTTTGAAGAAGTAAGCGTGTTTGATATTGCCTATGAGAATGGCCAGTACGCTGAAGGCCATGCCGATCATCACTCCGGTGAGCAGATCCGTGAGCACCACGGCCGCGACGGTGACCACAAAGGGAAGCCATTGGTATTTTGATTTATCAAACATTTTCTTGATAACCACGGGGTGGCTTAATTTATATCCGGTAGCCACCAGGATGGCGGCCAGGGCTGCAAGGGGGATATGATTGAGGTACCTTGCAAAAAACAAGGCCCCAATCAACAGGAGAAAACCATGCACGATGGTGGACATCTTTGATTTTGCGCCTGCGTTGATGTTGGCGCTCGACCTCACGATCACCGTAGTGAGGGGTAAACCGCCGATTAAACCGCTGGTGATATTTCCCATTCCCTGGGCCAGCAATTCACGGTTGGTGGGAGTCACCCGCTTATTTGGGTCCAATCGGTCGGTGGCTTCGATGGTCAATAACGATTCCAGGGAGGCCACGATGCCCAAGGTGAGGGCCAGGATCCACACTTCCTTATTGGTGATGCCTCCAAAATCGGGAAAGGACAATTGGCTGGTCAGACTGCTGAAATTATCAAAGGTGGGAAGGTTGACCAGGAAACCGCTTCCCGCAACCATTGAGCCAGCACCGGTTAAAATAAAAACCTGGTTGATCAATACGGCCGAAACCACCGCCAACAGCGCCCCGGGCAACATTTTTACCGGTTTGTATTTGTCCCAGGCGAATAAGATCGCAAGGCTGATGAGGCCGATGAGGGCAGCGCCGGGATGAATGTAATCAAACAGGTCAAAAGAGGAGGAAGAGGCGGTGGCGCTTCCGGCATCCGTACGATATCCCAGCATGTAAGGCAACTGTTTGAGTATAATGATGATCCCGATGCCGGTGAGCATGCCTTTGATCACATTGGACGGGAAATAATAAGCAATGCTCCCGGCCCTGACAAAGGCCAGCAAGACCTGGATGCCTCCTCCTAGGAGGACCGCAAGGAGAAACAATTCGTAGGAACCCAGGCTGTTGATCCCCGCAAGGCAAATGGCCGTGAGCCCCGCTGCCGGCCCGCTCACACTGAGCTGGGACTTGCTGATCGGACCGATTACCAGGCCGCCTACAATGCCGGCAATCAGGCCGGCAACCAATGGCGCGCCTGAGGCCAGTGCGATTCCCAGGCAGAGCGGCAGCGCCACCAGGAATACAACAAATCCGGACAGCAGATCGGATTTAAGATTCTCTTTTATATTGGATAAGTTCATTTTTTTATTATTTATATTAATTGAATACACGGGCCCCGGACTTCCGGGAACAGGCCCGAACTGAATAATGGTTTTGGACGGAATCAGGTACAATAAGTATCTCAGGCAGGCACGGTGAAGTGCCTGTTATCGGATACCGGGTTGACGGATAACCACTCCAGGCAGGCTGAAAAATCCGGGAAAACATGTTCCTTGCTGATGAGGCCGGGAATCAGTCTTACCGCCTTCAGCCGCTGCAGCGGCTGTTCATTTATTCCACAGAGCAATACTTCTATATTTCTTTGTTCCAGCGCGAGTATGGAATCTTCCAGGGCATAAAATCCGGTCTGGTCGATGTAGGGCACCTTATCCATCCGGATGATCACAAAATGCGTATCGGGCATCTTTTTAAGCAGGTCCTGAAAGCCGGTTGCTGATCCAAAAAACAACGGACCATCCATTTGTTTTACAAACACGGAATCTTTAAGCGATTCAGGAATGGACTCATTGATCTTTTTTTCTTCAGCCTTTACTTTTTCCAGGCTAAGGATATAGGAATTCGCTTCCATCAGGTCTCCCATTTTTTTCATAAACAGGATCGAGGCCAGCAAAATACCCACCCCGACGGCAATCAGCAGGTCAAACAAGACGGTGATCACCAGGACGATCACCATGACCAGGGCATCCGTGAGCGGAGTTTGCCGGATCTGGCGAAGCGCCCGGTAGTCCAGGATGCTTATACCCACTGTAATCAGGATCCCTGCCAAAACCGATTTGGGGATCAGGGCCGCATACGTGCCGAGGCCGAGGGCGATAAACAAGAGGACGAGGGCATGGATCATCCCGGAGAGCCTGGTTTTGCCGCCTGACCTGACATTGACAAGCGTCCGCATGGTAGCACCCGCTCCCGGAATCCCTCCAAATAAGCCGCTCAACGCATTGCCCACTCCCTGGCCGATCAATTCCTTATTGCTGGAATGTTTCGTTTTGGTCACGTTATCCGCGATCACCGAGGTCAGCAGGGAATCCACCGCACCCAGCGCCGCCAGCGTAGCCGCGGCTTCCAGGATCACCATAAACAGGGATGGATCAACGGAGAAGATCTTATCCAGGTGAATGGGAGGAAAACCCTGCGGGATGTTCCCGATAACCGGGATTTCGTGGCCCAATACGAGGGACAGCCCCGTCACGGCCAACAAAGCCACGAGGGTGGAAGGAACCGATCGCGTCAGTTTAGGAAACAGATAAATGATCCCGATGGTCAGCAGGGTAAAAATCAATGCCCAGATATTGACTTGCGCCAGGGCGCCGGGTATTGCTCCAAAAACTTCAAGCGTGGTCGCCGGACTGTTGAGGCCCAAGGCAGGAAAAAACTGAAACAGGATGATGATCACTCCGATCCCGCTCATAAAACCGGAAATCACCGGGTAGGGAATGTACCGGATATAGGATCCCAGCCGCAGGGTCCCCACAACGATCTGCATCAAACCAGCCAAAACAAAGGTGGCAATGATCGCGGGGAAGGCCGTGGTGAAGTCCCCGGCCTTTGCAATCAATGCGGCTACGGTTGCCGCGGTCACCACCGTCATAGGCCCTGTTGGTCCGCTGATCTGCTGGGGAGTGCCCCCTAAAAGGGCGGCAAAAAATCCAAGAAAAACGGCACCATAAAGGCCAGCGGTGGCCCCCATTCCAGATTGGACTCCAAAAGCCAGTGCCAACGGCAAAGCCACAATACCCGCAGTAAGACCCCCAAAGAGGTCCCCTTTACTGAGTTTTATGGAAATGCGATTCATTGGGTTGCGTTTTTTGGATATTTCTGAAATGGAAATCGGTACCTTAATTCTATTCCATACCTCCCTTCCGGTTAATCCATCGGATCTAAGAACTGGACCTCTCCTGAATTCACATCATACAAAGCCCCGACCAGAATGATCTGGCCCTTTTCCACCATCTCCCGGAGAATCTCGCTCTCGTGGTAAATGGTATTGATCTGGTGCCGGATATTCAGTATGGTGACTTTTTTGAGAAAATCCTTGTCGTTGGAATCCCTTTTGAGATGCGCCACACTTTCATCGTGTACAGCAGGTTCAATGCTTTTCACCAGCGTCTCCAGGTTGCCCAGGTAGGTCTTGTCGCAGGCCGCTTTAACAGCCCCGCAGGACGTATGCCCAAGCACCACGATGATTTTGGAGCCCAGCAGTTTGCAGGAAAATTCCAGGCTGCCGATGGCATTGATGCTGGCGATATTGCCCGCCAACCGGACCACAAAGAGGTCACCCAATCCCTGGTCGAACACAATTTCAACGGGTACCCTCGAATCACTGCAACCCAATATCGCCGCAAACGGGGCCTGGCTTTCGGTATGTTCGTCCACCAGTTTTAACAGGTCCCGGTTGATCCGGATATTATTTAAAAAACGAAGGTTGCCTTCTTTGAGAATTTCCAGTGCCTGCGGCGGGGTCATCTCTGTCCGAAGGATGTCTTTATGAGTACGCATTGAATAGAAGTTTTTAGAAAAGAATAAATAAGAAACAGCCGGGCACAGGAGTGCCTGGTTCCGCGAAGGGAATGACTATTCAATGTCAGGCGTTGGGAGGCTGGGTAAGGGAGTCGCAGTGGTTTTCGAAAGCAATCTTCTGATCGACGATCAGCATGGAGGCGCGGGAATCGGATTCCCGGATGGAGGCCATATAAAGGCCAAAATATTTGTCTTGCTTTTCTTTACCGGATTTTTCCTGGGTATCGCTGTGGTTTTCTTCTTCAATGAGCGGCTGAAGATTCAATACGATATTATTGGGAAGGTACAGGATCATAAGGTCCCTGCAGGGTGACAAGGCAAGCACCAGGGTGAAGATCAATATATACCTCAGTTTATTCAAGATTTACAAATATAGGTTATTGCTTCAACAAAAATTGTAAGTGGGGAGTGTTAAAAATCTATTAAGGCCAGTAACAGGATAGTAAGTGGCTGAGGATGAACCAGGCAATGGGTGGCAGGATAATTCATTGATTTCAAATTACTTCTTGAACTTTCCGGTTCGGACCTTATCTTGAGGATTCCGATGTGGAAGGGAAAACAACGATTTTATACCTATTGTTGCTGGTGGATTTTATTTATTTCCTCAAACCTGGTTTCCGCCCAGGCCCCAATCGACCGAAAAGCAGTCGTCAACCGGCACCGGATTTCCATCACCCGATTCGACAGCTTGTCAGCCCTGACTGTCGGCAATGGGGCCTTCGCATATACCCTGGATGCCACCGGCATGCAGACTTTTCCGGAAGCCTATGCGGGCGGCATACCCCTGGGGACGCAAACCGACTGGGCCTGGCATTCATTTCCCAATAAGGGGGGCTATACTTTTGAGGAAACCCTGAGGGAGTATGTCTTTAATGGCAAGAAAACCGCATACGCTGTCCAGGACCATGAGGCTAAAAGGAAACAGGAAGCCACCGATTATTTCAGGTCCAATCCGCACCGACTCCACCTCGCCAATGTCGGCCTGGAAATGCAGCATGACGATGGAAGGTTGGTTCGGGTGGCCGATCTCGGGCAGATCCATCAACAAATGGATTTGTGGACCGGAACGGTGACCAGCAGCTTTGCCTTGGACCAGCGGCTGGTCAGGGTGATCACGGCAGCCCATCCGAAAATGGACGCCGTGTCCTTCCGGCTGGAAGGACCCTTGCTGGAATCGAACCAAATCGGGATACGGATCAGGATTCCCTCCCCCACCGGCCTTTGGAAGGATACCGGCATCAACTGGACCTACGATTCAACCCAACAATCTAGACTCGCAAGACACAAAGGGGGCGCAGAAATCTATGCATCAATTGACCGCAGCCACTATTTGATCCAAATGCAATGGAATGCGGCAGCGGATATTTATGAAGTGCAACCTCAATATTTTGTAATAAAACCCGGGACTAAGGGCCCATTTGAATTGACTGTATTGTTCTCAGAGCAGTCCTCCAAAAGGAAGGTTCCTGACTTTGAGAAAACCCGTTTGGCCAGCGCCCAGGCCTGGAAAAAATTCTGGATGAGCGGGGGAGCCCTGGACCTGTCCGGCAGCCTGGATCAAAGGGCTGATGAGCTGGAACGAAGGATCGTCCTTTCCCAGTACCTTACCCGGGTACAGGGGGTGTCTCCGACCCCGCCGCAGGAGACCGGGCTGACCTATAACAGTTGGTTTGGACGTCCTCATATGGAAATGCATTGGTGGCATGCCGTCCACTTTGCGCTTTGGGGGAGGCCCGAATTGATGAAGAAAAGCCTGGATTGGTATTTCAAAGCCTTGCCGAATGCGGAAAAACTGGCACTCCGGCAAGGTTATAAAGGGGTTCGCTGGCAGAAAATGACCGATCCCTGGGGAAACGAGACCCCATCCTCGATCGGATCTTTCCTGGTCTGGCAGCAAGCCCATGTCATTTACATGAGTGAGTTGTTATACAAAATCCAGCCTTCCCGGAAAAAACTGAATAAGTATAAAGAGCTTGTTTTTGCCACGGCGGACTTTATGGCTGATTTCCTGGCCTGGGACAGCAGCAGTCATACCTATAATCTTGGACCCGGCTTGATCCCTGCCCAGGAAAGCCACGATCCGCTCACCACCGTCAATCCGACTTTTGAATTGGCCTATTGGCATTGGGCCCTTTCGGTGGCCCAGCGATGGCGTAAGCGCCTGGGGCTGCCGGAACATCCGGAATGGAAAGACAAAATAGAAAGGCTCGCGCCCTTGCCTCACCGGGAGGGGGTATACCTGGCCGCCCGGTCTGCACCAGACTCATATACCAACCCCCAATACCTCCGTGACCACCCTTCCGTCCTGGGAGCCTCAGCCGGCATACCGCCTTCCAACGGCCTGGATACTTCCATTATGAATCATACCCTCAATACCATTCTTGAAAAATGGAACTGGCAGACTACCTGGGGATGGGATTACCCGATGATGGCCATGGCCGCCTGCCGCCTGAACCGGCCGGAAGCGGCCGTCGAAGCCCTGCTCATGCCTGTGCAAAAAAACACCTATCTCATCAACGGCCACAATTACCAGGACACAAGACTGACCCTTTACCTTCCCGGCAACGGAGGCCTGCTTGCCGCCATAGCCATGATGTGCGCAGGCACGGAATCAGATCCGGGCGGTAAGGCCCCGGGATTCCCTGATAATGGGAAGTGGAAGGTGAGGTACGAGGGGATGGTGAAGATATTTTAGAGTTGGTGGATGGTGTCCCCTTAACCTTAGCCTTAGCCTTAACCTTAACCCCTAAATCCATTTTCCTTTATCTTTATTCCATGGCTTGGAGGCTGATTTGGTCCATTGGATTCATTTTTGGGGCATTTTGGAGCTATGCCCAAAGCGGTATCGAGACGGAATTCGGAAAGAACAGGATCCAGCATCACGATGACTTTGATGACTGGTACATGTATGAGACCCAGAATTTTGTCAATTACTGGTATGGAAAGGCGAGGAATGTGGGCCAGATCACCCTATCCCTGGCGGAATACGATTTTAGAAGCATTGAGAGCATCCTGGAGCATAAGCTGAATGACAAAATTGAAATCATCTGTTATACCGATATCAGTGACCTGAAACAATCCAATATCGGTATCGATGAAGTTTTTATCAGCCGGAATGACCGGACCACGGTACTGGGCAACCGGGTCTTTGTCTATTTTGACGGGGACCACAATCACCTGCGCAGGCAGATCCGGGAGGGCATAGGAGAGGTATACCTCAATGCCATGATCTATGGCAGCGGCCTGCAGGGTTTTGTGCAGAAATCCATCCAGTTAAAAATTCCGGACTGGTTCAGGGAGGGCCTGATCGCTTACCTGGGAGAAGACTGGAATACCCGGGCCGACAACCAATTCAGGGACCTCCTGCAACACAGTCCCCCCAACCGCAAATTCGAAACCTTGGCCAAAGATCACCCCAGGCTGATGGGTTATGCATTCTGGAATTATCTCACCCGCGAATACGGGAGATCCAATGTCTCCAATATCCTCTACCTGGCCCGGATAAACCGGAACATTAAATCTTCTTTCCTGTATATCCTGGGCACGCCATTTGAAGAAATAGCGGCCGCCAGCCTCAGTTATTTCAGGAAAAATTACCAGGAGGACCGAAGCGCTTTCCGGGCAGTAAATGAAAACCAGGCGCTGACGATTAAAAATAAAAAGAAACTGCCGGTGTCCGCGGTCCGGGTGTCCCCGGACGGCAACCGGTTTGCTTATGCGGTCAACGATCGCGGCCGGTACAAGGTTTTTGTCCAGGACCGCAGGTCCGGCAAACCGGCGAGGATATTCCGGGGAGGGGTCAAAAACAATGTACAGGAAACCGATTACCAGATCCCGGTATTTGCCTGGCATCCGAATGGAAATGAAATGGTCCTGGTCACCGAGAAACACGACGTATGGATGTTGTACCGAATCGATCTCAGGACCGGCAAATCCAGCCAGGATAAATTGTCCCCGGAATACCAGCGGGTGTACGGGATTGACTGGATCGATGATAAAACCCTTTTGCTCAATGCGTCCACGGATGCTTTGTCAGACTTGTACTATTACCTTCCCCTGACCCGGGAAAGTCGCAGGCTGACCCAGGATTTTTACGATGACCTGGACGCCAGTTATATTTCGCTCAACGGAGAGAAGGGGGTCCTGTTTAAATCCAACCGTGCCCTGGACACCTTATTTACCATGCCGGTGGACACCCTCCTTCCGATTCAGCCTTTCAATATTTTTTTCATGCCCTTCGACCTGGGCAAAAACATTGAGTCCAAAAAGCTCCGTCGGCTGACTTCCAATATTCATTTTGAACTGGACAAACCCTGTCTTTCCGGTGAAAACCAGGTTTCCTTTCTTTTTAATGACCATGGCGTGACCCAGCGTAAAACCATGGTTATTGATGCGGACTGGTCCGGCAGCCTGGTACATTCTTCCCGTGGGGACCACGATTTTATCACCTTCCATGGTGCGGACCAGAGTGCGGTAGGAGTGATCAAAAACGGTCGAAAGGTCCTGGCATTTACGGAAGCCATCCGGGTCACGGATACCCTGGCTCCCGGTTACTCCGTCTATATTAAAAATCGAATGGACCTCAAAGGAATGGCTCCTCAGGGTCTTTCCACGGGCCGGATCACGGGGGAAGTGACCAGTACCCCCAAAACGATCGCTTTATTCCAAAGCGAATTTCCCGATCCTCCCGGCATGACCCAAGCCCCCCTCAGGCCTGCAATGGATTCGGAAAAAAAACCATCGGTAAGTTCCCCGGTCCGGGATTCCGCTGTTTTTAAACCACAGAGGACCGAGATTCCGGAGCCGTTTCAATTTACGAGGATGGTCGCCTCCAGGTTGAAATTCAAACTGGATAATGTCGTGACCACCATGGACAATGGCCTGTTGTTTGGCGGCCTCAACAGCTATGCGGGTCAGAAAAGGGGATTTGAGTACCCCCCCACGGGCTTTCTGGTCAAAGCCCAGACCAAAGATTTGTTTGAAGATTACAGCTTTGAAGGAGGGGTCCGGATACCCACCACCTTCAACGGCACGGAATATTTCCTGATTTTCGATGATAATAAAAGACGTATTGACAAACGATACGCCATCTACCGGCAGTCCAGGTATTCCACGGTGGAAATCAGCCAGATCCTTTCCCAAAGGGTACGCAATTCCAGCGTGATCGGGGTCTACCAATTGAAATATCCCTTTGATACTTATCAAAGCGCCCGGCTCGCCGCCACCTTCCGGTTTGACCGGAGCACTTTGCTTGCCACAGATCCCACCACGTTGCCCGCCGACCCTGAAACCAATCAGCGGTTTGGCCTCCGGGCAGAATATGTCTATGACAACACCACGCCCATTGATATCAACCGTTTTACAGGTACGCGTGCCAAGTTTTATGGCGAACTGGTTAAAAAAATGCAGATCCAGATCGTGGATGACTGGAAACTCAACCTGGCCAAAGGATTTATGACCGTTCTGGGTTTTGATGCCCGTCATTATATCGGCTTGGACCGCAGGACGATCTTGGCCATGCGCCTTTCCGGGGCAACCTCTTATGGCTCAGAGCGTATTTTGTTTTTCCTGGGCGGGGTCGACAATTGGCTCACCCCCCAATACGACGACGATACCCCAATACCCGGAGACAACAATTATGCCTATTATGCACTCGGGGCTCACCTGAGGGGATTCAAACAAAATATCCGGAACGGATCCAGCCATGTATTGTTCAATACGGAACTGAGAATCCCATTAATCCAATACTTGTCCAGGCGGGAATTACGTTCGGTCTTTCTCCGGAATTTCCAGGTGGTCGGTTTCGTGGATGCCGGAACGGCTTGGTTTGGGCGGAACCCCTTTGATCAGGACAGCCCGCTCAACACCACTTCCGTATCCAATCCCAAGGTCAGTATCAGCCTGGTTTACGCCAGGGATCCGCTGGTTATCGGTTATGGTACAGGCTTGAGGCTGAACATGCTGGGTTACCAGGTAAGGGCCGATTATGCCTGGGGCATTGAAACCCGTGAAGTGCTAAAGCCGCGGTTTTACATATCCCTGGGTTCAGACTTTTAAACCCACCGGGGAGGGAAACAGGGCATGCAGGCTTTTCCAAAAGAGGGATTCCTTTAATTATTTAATTCACGAAGTTCTGGCTAATTCCTTTAATTTTATTCGTATGGAGAGTTACATGGTCAATGTGCATCTGGACAAACTGGACGAGGAATTCTGGGAATTGTTGCCTGCCCACCGGAAGATCGTCAACGACCTCCTCATCGAAGGCGTCATCGAAATGTATGCGATCAGTGAGGACCGTTCCAGCGGCTGGATCGTTTTCCACGCCGAAAACCGGGAACAAGTTGCCGACCTGGTGGAAAACTTTCCGATCAGGGATTATTTTACCTATGAGATCACCGGGTTGTTTATCCTCAATAATGCCGTCAGTCTTTGGCCCAAAGTTCACCTCAATTAGACTCCCCGGCTTCCTGCGGGACTCCCGAATCCTGCCTTAAAACATGCTACAGGGACATGCAAAACAAGGCCGACCCTGAACGGGCGTCGGCCATGGCCCGGTATATGAAAAACCGGTTTCAATATTTCGGAATTTCTTCCACCGAACGAAACCTGGTCTTCAAACCCTACCGGAATCCCCTCCTCGCATTTGCCAAAAAAGGCCATCTCGAAACCATCCTTCTTCAAACCTGGGCCTTCGATCAGCGGGAGATGCAATACTGCGGTTTGGAAATTCTCTGGGCCGCCCGGAAGGTTTACACGACAGGGACCATAGACCTTATTGAAAAACTGATCCTCCGCAAATCCTGGTGGGATACGGTTGACCTCCTGGCCGCTAAGGCGGCAGGCCACTGGTTTTCGGTGTTCCCGGAGAAGAAAGCCGCCCGGATCCGTCGTTGGACCCGTCATCCGGACCTTTGGCTCAACCGCAGCGCCATTCTTCACCAACTTGGATATAAGGGGAATACGGATTTTGAACTGATGAAAAAGACCATATTGCCTCATATTCATTCAAAGGAATTTTTTTTGAGGAAGGCCATTGGATGGGCCTTGAGGCAATATTCAAGGGTCAACCCGCAGGCCGTCCTTGAATTTGTGAAAGAACACGATGCCTTGTCCGGACTGAGTAAAAAGGAAGCCCTTCGCCTGATCAAATAAGCGCCATGCCTGCGGCTGTAAAATATCTTCCCCTCTTGATATTAAGTATCGGGGCCGGTCCTCAAATCCTGACCGGACAAACGGGTCAATATCAGAACAAAACCTATGTCCAGGGAGCCATTACCCGGGGCCATCCCGCGGTCCCGGAAATCGCCCTGATTTTTTCGGGTGATGAATTCGGCGAAGGTTTGACCTATGTCCGGAAACAACTTAAAAGGAATAAGGTGCCGGCCTCCTTTTTTTTCACCGGCCGGTTTTACCGCAACCCGCTTTTCCGGAAAGATTTGCGCAGACTGATCCGGGACGGGCATTATATGGGCGCGCATTCGGATCAGCATTTGCTTTATTGCGATTGGGTCCGCAGGGACAGCCTGCTGGTCGACAAACACGAATTTTCAACCGACCTGGACTTAAACTACAAAGCCATGGAAGAAGCCGGGGCGGATGTAAGCAGGGCCTTGTATTATCTTCCTCCCTTCGAATGGTATAACGACACCATCTCGGCCTGGTCCGCCGAGAAAGGCATTCAACTGATCAATTTTTCTCAAGGTACGCTGAGTCATACGGATTATACCACACTGGCCGATAAAAATTACCGGAGCAATGAGACGATCTATGAGTCCGTAGTCCGGTTTGAAAAGGCCCGCGGGCTCAACGGATTTATTTTACTTATGCATATCGGGGCAGGACCGGCCAGACCGGAAAAGTTCTATTCCCTTTTGCCCCGTTTGCTCGTCCTTTTGAAAGAAAGGGGATATGTGTTCAGGGCGGTGGATGAATTGTTGAGTAATCAGTAGTCAGTAGTCAGTAATCAGTAGTCAGTAATCAGGTTGAGGCTTCCTGGATATGCTGGTTACCGGATTCAATCAGGGATTTCAACTGGTTTAATGAACGTTTTTGTGAGCGTTCCCCAAGGTATTTATACAACCAGGCCGGCATAAGTTTCATCATTCCTTTTAATTCGGAGTCGGAGAACATGGTCAATTTTGTACCCTGTCCCGTTGGTTCAAAGCGGTAACCACCCTCAATGGTTATGGGACCACTCCTTGCTTTCCATTTCCAGCCTCTCGGGAGGTCCCATTCAATAATTTCCCCCGGAAGTTCGAAACGCATGCCTGCATTCGCGGTGATGAATTTGTATGTCGATCCTACGCCCGCCGGGCCCGGTGAAGTCCAGGCTGCTTCGACCAGCCCGTCTTGCCAGTCTTTGTACCGGCCCAGGTCTGTCTGCAATCTAAAAACTTCGTCGATGGGACGTTTGATCACGATGCTCGCCTCGGTATGAATCATTTGCTTTATGAATATATCGGTGAATGCTTTGTATCTGCCCGGACCGGTCCAGGAGTGGCAAACCGGGTTTTCGGTAAAGATAAAAAAGGCTGTTGAAAGGATGGCAGGGGCTGGGTTGTCAATATTCCAGTTTCCTTAGAGAAGGCGCCTTAAACCAGGTAATGATCACCACGAGCAAGGTCATGCTGCCTCCGAAGATCACAGAGGGAACAAGACCCATCAGGCGGGCAGCGAGGCCGCTTTCAAACTGTCCGAATTCATTGGAAGAATTGACAAACATCGAATTGACGGACATGACACGGCCCTTAAGCTCGTTGGGCGTTTTGATCTGGGCAATGGTCCCGCGGACGATGGCGCTGATCCCATCCAGCATACCGCTCAGGAACAGCGCTATGAACGAAAGCAGGTAGGATCTGGATAAACCAAACACGATGATGGAAATGCCGAAACCGGCAACCGCGATCATCAAAATTTTTCCCTGTTTGCGTTTAAGCGGGGAAAGGGTGAGCGTCGTGACCGTGAGAATGGAACCGATATCGGTGGCTGCATTGAGCCAGCCAAAAGCCAGGGGCCCCACATTCAGGATGTCTTTGGCAAAGGCCGGGATCATGGCTACCGCCCCCCCAAAGAGGACCGCGAAGAGGTCCAGGGTCATGGAAGCCATCAGGTCTTTGGTTTTGTACACAAAGGACAAGCCCTCTTTTACACTGCTCCAGGTGGAAGCGTGGCGACGGGATTCGGGAAGGGGTTTGGGGGCAATCTTCCAAAGCACTAGGCAGGCGACCACAAAGCACAGGAATGAAATCAGCAGGGCGCCTTTTACGGCAATCAGGGCAATCAGGAATCCGCCTGCCGCATGCCCGATAATGGACGAAATCAGCCAGGTCCCGCTGCTCCAGGTAATGGCATTGGGAAGAAGGGCAAAAGGGACCAGTTGCCCCAGGAGGGACTGGAAGGAAGAGCCGGCAAAAGCCCGGATGGCGCCGGTGAAAAAGATGAGGAGATACACTCCGGCTATCCAGGTTTTTTGTACCGTGTGCGCCTGGACCAGGGAGGTGGAAAGGATAAACATCAGGAAGGATACCACTCCGTAGAGCATCACCGCCTTCTTCAGTACGGCGGACCTTTCGTGGGTATCCAGGAAATGGCCGGCATAAAGAGCCAATCCAACCGCCGGGATCACTTCCGCTAGTCCGATCAAACCGATGGCGAAAGGATCGCGCGTTGTCTCATACAGCCACCAGGCCACCACGGTCGCCATCATGCGCAAGCCGGTGATAAACAATAATCTTCCTAAAATAAAAAACCTGAACTCTCTTATCCGCAGCGCTGCGAATGGGTCGTGTTGCATGACTTAATGAGGTCAAATGTATAAGGAAAATGCAAGTCCATCTGATAATTCGGACCGGCTCCAAAAAATATTTACCCTGTGGGCCAAACCCTTTTTTATCTTCATATCTTTATTTGCAGGAATCTTAGAGTGTATGAAAACCATTTTTAACTCCTCCGCCGGGATTTTAATTCTTGGGGCATTCGCTGCCTGCAAGTCCGGAGAACAAAAAGAAACGCCGGCGCCCATGCCGCCAAGCACTCATCAAATGATCACGATCGCTCCTTTTGGCATGATCGATTCCGATACGGTTTCGCTCTTTACGTTTAAGAACAACAATGGGATGGAAGTCTCTGTCACCAATTTTGGCGCCACCATTACCCAACTGATGGTCGCGGACCGCACCGGCGTTCCCGGCGACGTCCTGCTGGGCTTTAATACCCTGGAAGGGTTCAGGCAAGCCGGCAATCCTTTTTTCGGCTGCATTGTCGGAAGGTATGCCAACCGTATCGCCAAAGCCAGTTTTTCCCTGAATGGCAAAACCTACAAGCTGGCGGCCAACAACGGCAAAAACAGCCTGCACGGGGGAATCCGCGGTTTTGACAAGGCCCTCTGGAAGGCTTTGAGCCATACCGACAGCAGCGTCACTCTTGGCTACCTGAGCGTGGATGGGGAGGAAGGATTTCCAGGAAATCTTAATGTGGAAGTGACGTATACGCTGACCTGGGACAATCAATTGAAAATCGATTATATGGCCACGACGGACCAGGCCACACCGGTCAACCTGTCCAACCATGCTTATTTTAACCTCTCTGCGGGCACGGACAGCACCATCCTGGGACATGAATTGTATATCAACGCGGACCAATTCACCCCGGTGGATGAAAGCCTCATCCCCCTGGGCAATCTGGCCCTCGTCAAAGGCACGCCCATGGATTTTACAGAAGCCAAACCCATAGGCAGGGATATCAGTCAGATCAAAGGAGGTTACGACCATAACTTTGTATTGAATAAACCCGGCACCCTTGCCGCGACGGCTTATCACCCGGGGAGCGGTCGTTTGATGACCGTGCATACTTCAGAACCAGGAGTTCAGTTTTATACGGGCAACTTTTTAAGGGGCGGGCATACGGATACCAAAGAGGGGAGGAACTATCAAAAACACGCCGGCTTTTGCCTGGAGACCCAGCATTTTCCGGATTCCCCCAACCAACCGGCCTTCCCCAATACCATCCTCCAGCCTGGAGAGACCTTCAGGTCAAGCACCTCCTATGGTTTTTCCGTGAAATGAGAATAGGGTATTAAACCACCCATTTCTTTTCTCCCTGGATGATCAAGACTTGGTCATCTTCCAATGCCAGGGGTATATATCCCGCCGTTTTTAGAAGGGTCTCCGTTTCCAGCGCCCCCCCTCTGAAATCGGGATGATTGATATGGGGCACGATGGATATTTCCGTCAGGCCCAGCCCATCCCACGACTGTTCAGGGGCAGCCGAAGGATCATCGCCCATGGCATCGTAAAAACGGGTGGTTGGCCCGGCCACTGCAGCCCCGGCACTCCAGCCGGCATACACACGGCCTGCCTGCACAAAATCCCGAATGACCCCGTCGGCCCCGGATGACTTCAAAATCCAGTTCAGGTAATAGGTATGGCCCCCGCCGGTCCAGATCACGTCTTTTGAAAACATCAGATTCCGGAGGGCTTCCGGTTTACCGTTCCATTCCCTGAGATCTATGGCTTCTATTTGATATCCCTCGTTCCTTAGGCGCTCACGGATATCCCGCACCCAGCCTGCGGAATCGGGGATGACATCGGCCGCATTTTCGATCAGGCCGATGCTTATATTGTTTGCATGCTTTCCGACCAGTTCTGAGAAAGACCGGTGATGGGCTTCATTTAATTGAAGCGAATAAAGGAAAAGGCGGGGAAATTCAGACATGATTTGATTTGGATTGGGCGGCAGCGATCATCAGCTCCGCCATTTTATCGGCTTCCGGGTTTCCTTTTTTGCGTAATTCACGGATGATGTTGGCAAAATCCTCTTCGTTCCGGTTCTGACTGAGTTTGAAGGAGGCCTCCTTTTTTTCGATCTCGATTTCAAAACCCGCTACCCCCCGCATCTGATTCTGCACCGACGGCGGCAACTGATCAAATTCAAGCGGCTGCTCGGAATGTTTTTCATATTTATGGGTGAGACGGCGGAGCGCTTCTTTAAGCTTTTCCCCTTCGATCAGCCGGATTCTCCCCGATACCTGGACGCTCAGGTAGTTCCAGGTGGATACATTGGCATGGCGGTACCAGGAGGACGAGATGTACTGATGCACCGGGGACATAAATACGGCGAGCACAAAAGGATGACCTGCAAAATAGGTCCATTGGGGATTGGATTTGGACATATGCCCATGGAGGATTTGAATGCCGGAAGGCAGGGTTTCCAGTTCAAGGGGGATATGTGTCGCCAGGGGGTAGGGGGACCCTTGGGAGATCAAAGTGGCGAATCCATGGTCTTGAATAAACTGATCGATGATCAGGGGGTCCTCGATTTTAAAATGGCTGGGAATATGCATAATGCAATTAAAAAAATTAAAGATTTAAGGAATTAAGGGTAGATCCTCCTTAATTCTTTAATTATTAATTATTAATTTTTTTTTGGTGTTTGACCAAAATGGTGGACTTTTTCCATTTGGGTGCGGGTATTGCTATAAGTCAGGATGTCGGTGATCCGTACCTCGTATTGTTTATCCCGGTTGAGCAATTTTATCCTGAGGGTATGCCGTCCTTTGGGCAGGCCATATTTCCAGAACAGTTCATGCCTGCGGGTAAGGAAATTGGAAGGCAGATCCACGGTTTCGGTTTTAATCTCGTCCAGGTAGATTTCTGCTTTGGCGGAATAGGCCGGGCCAAGGCCGTCCCAATTGCTGACATAACCCTTGACCACAATGCCGGTGCCCTCAAAAGGAAAGTAATACTCGTTCTCAAGGACCGTCCCGATATAGGTTTTTTGGACTGGATAGGTATTTTCAAAAGACTGCTCAAATTTCACCGGGACCGGTTTTTGCGCCACGATGCGCACCGTTCCTTCCTCGACCCAGCCTCCGTTGAGCCGGATATGCTCGATGGCATGTTTCAGGCTTACTTCATAGGCTTTGTTCAGGGAATAATCGGTTTGGGCAAATTTGAGATCTTCAGCCCCTTCCAGGCCCTGGAGCCAATAAGCCGGGATTTGCTGGTAACCCAGAATGGTACCCAGGATTCCTCCTGCGGAAGCCGGATTGCAATCCGCATCCTGCCCGCAACGGGTGGTGATCTCGATGGTCTGGGTGAAATCACCTTTCCCATACAATAATCCAATAACTACATAAGCTGAATTGATGGCAGCGTCAATGTTAAAAGGGGCATAAACCCCATCCGGGCAACCGATATCCTCTGACCATTTGTTCTGTACTTCCAGCCAGGTTTTGGTCCAGTCTTTCGGGTATTTTTTGTACCAGGCCAGCACGTCGGCAATCACCTGGTGATACCGGGTGTTGGCCGGAATGGATTTTAAGGCCTGGGATACGATATTAGGGATATTGGATGAAATAAATGCCCAGGAATACATGGAAGCAATGAAGACGCCACCATACCAACCGTCCCCGTAGTTCATGATATGCCCTACCCGGTCGCAGATCAGGGCTGCGGACTGGGACATGCCGGGGGACATCAGGCCTGCAAAATCCGCTTCGATCTGGAAATCGATGCAATCAGCATGGGGATTGTTCATCCAATGGCCGCTGTGCGGAGCCGCTATTCCATGAAGGATATTGTACCGGGCGGCCTGGTTGGCATGCCATAACTTGTACCCTTTGTAAGCAAAAGCCTTAGCAAAATGTTCTGCCGGGGCGTGCAAGCCATATTTTTCCAGCACTTCGACCCAGGTGAGGTCAAGGTAAAGATCATCGTAGAGGCCTTCGTTTGATTTCATCATTTCCGCCACATAACCCCTGTACCAAGGAAGGGGCTGATAGGACTGGATGATGGTGCCGTTGAAGCGGAATTCGACCGGCCCGCCGAAGGTGACCCCGATGGCCTGTCCTGCCCAACCTCCTTTAATTTTATCCTGGAGGGTTTCCAGGGACATGTTCTGACCCGGTAAAAAGAAAGGAAGGCATAAGCACAGGTTCAATAGAATACAAGACCTTCTGATCATAAAGTAAAAATACTATCCGGATACCATTGGCTGTATGGGATCATTGGTTAATGACTATGGAATACACCGGACGCCCAGGCTATTGGATTTTGTACAAGCCGATTTCACTTATGCACAGGGGCGCCGGCGCTTCGAGCGTAATCCGGAGCCGGTCTGTAATTATTGGGTTGTCCAGGCGAATCAGCCGGTTTGCCCCGATGGTTGGTACTGATACCAGGGCCCTCCAACCACCCTGTTCCATGATTTCAATATCGGCCCTTTCAACCCGTTGTCCCAGCTTGATATTCTCCCGCAGCTGGATCAGGTCCAATTCCTTTTTTTCAGCTAAAACAATTTCAATTTTTGCTTTCTGAACCTTGTCTGAAGTTGACCAATAAGTATAGCGGTCACCGTCCTGCATATTTTTAGCCGCATAAGCCTTGCCTCTAGTATGGGATGGGATGAGGGTGGCTCCGCGGATGAGATTGGTTTCAAACGTAGCCCGGACTTTTTCACCGAATTGCTTTAGGATGCGGACATCATTCTCATGCAGCAGCCCATTTGGCCCAGGTGCCAGCCCGAGATCCAGGCAGGCGCCCCGGCCCACGCTCTTTAAATAAAGGTCAAATACCTGGTCCGTAGATTTTTCCTTGCCGTCCTGTTCAGGATGATAAAACCATCCCGGCCGCAAAGGGACATCACATTCAGCGGGTATCCAATATTTTCCCCGATGGGTTCCTTCATTACTCATCCGGGTATTTACATTTCCGGGTACAGCAATAGACCCGGTCTCGGCTTCAGGGTTGAAGGTCGCCCAGTGTTTTTCGGCAGCAATCCCCTTTTCATTGCCTACCCATCGGACGTCTGGTCCGATATCGCTGAAAATAGCAGCCATGGGTTGAAGTTTCCGCGTGATGTTATTCCAGGTGTTTTCCCAGTCATAATAAACCGTATTGTCAATTTTTCTTATTTCCCGCTTTCCGCCGTAATAGCCATCGCCCCCATTGGCTCCATCATGCCAGCTCATAAACAGGGGCCCATATTCAGTATACAATTCGCGGAGCTGGGCTCGATAGATATCCAGGTATTCTGGCTGGCCATAATATTCGTTGTTGCGGTCCCAGGGGGAACAATACACTCCGAATTTCAGCCCGGCCTTTCTGCAGGCCTGCTCAAACTCGCGCACCATATCTCCCTTACCGTTGCGCCAGGGGCTTTTGGAAATATTGTATTCGGTCGTTTTAGTCGGCCAGAGGCAGAAGCCATCGTGGTGTTTGGCCACCAGGATCAAACCTTTTAAACCACCGGCTTTGGCGGCGGAAATAATCTGGCCGGCATCAAAATCCCGGGGGTTAAATAGGGAGGGATCGGCATCGCCAAAGCCCCATTCTTTATTCTCGAAGGTTGTGGGTGTAAAATGAATCAGCCCATAGACCTCGGTCTCGTGCCAGGCCAGTTGTCTTGCGCTGGGCAGGGCGCCAAATGGGCTTGGCGGCTTGTGGTTGTCCAGGCTGTTTATGGCGTGGAAAACAAATAGAATGATCAGAATCGGGAACTGCATGAAATGGATTAACGAGTAGTGGCCGGTAAATTAAATATTAATCTGGGAATGATTGGAGCAAATAAAGATCAGCCGCCCCCGGAATCGTTTAAGACCTGCCTGATGAAATGATTATTTTTGGAATAAATTTCAAAACCCCAAATTCCAATACATGAAAAATATTTTTTATGGCATTTGCCTTTGTATTTTGTTTCATTGTAAATCGAAGGATACACCGGTTCCTTCCGGCGGTATGGTTGCGCCGGTATCCATGTGCGGTGCACAACCCACCGACGCCGCCTGGTATTCCACTGACCAGGTGGCCCCCCTGTTTGAAGGTTTGGGTGATCTGCATTATCCGATCACAACCTCACATGCCCAAGTTCAACAATATTTTGACCAGGGATTGAAATTATCCTATGCCTTTAACCATGCCGAAGCAGCCCGGTCTTTTTATTATGCTACGAAACTGGATTCTGCCTGTGCCATGTGCCATTGGGGCTTCGCTTACGTATTGGGTCCCAATTACAATGCAGGCATGGAACCAGACAATTATCAACGGGCTTATGCAGCCGTTCAACAGGCTATAAAATATTCCGGACCGGCAAGCCCTAAAGAAAAAGCCATGATCCAGGCCCTGGCAACTCGCTACGTACCGGACCCTGTGGAAGACCGGAGAGCCCTGGACAGCGCCTATTCCGCAGCGATGAAAAAATTGCATGAAACCTATCCCGATGATTCGGAGATCGCCGCCCTGTATGTGGAATCGGTCATGGACCTTCATCCCTGGGATCTTTGGGATAAGAAAGGTAATCCAAAACCCTGGACGCCGGAGATCGTGGCCATCATCGAACGCCTGCTCAAACAATATCCCAACCATCCCGGCTTTCATCATTTTTATATCCATGCCGTGGAAGCATCATTCAATCCTGGCAGGGGCCTGGAGAGCGCGCGAAAATTTGACCGGGGCATGGTCCCGGGCGCCGGCCACCTGGTCCATATGCCCTCTCATATTTATATCCGCACCGGGGATTACCATGAAGGCTCACTGGCCAACCTGAACGCCGTAAAAATCGACAGCCACTACGTAAGCAGTTGCCATGCCCAGGGCGTTTACCCGCTGGCCTATTATCCGCACAATTATCATTTCCTCGCAGCCACCGCCACCATGGAGGGGAAAAAGGACTGGGCCCTGATGGCCGCTTATAAAATGAGGGACCATGTCAATAAAGACCTGATGCCGGATCCGGCCTGGGCGACGCTGCAGCATTATTATACCATCCCTTATTTTGTTCAGGTAAAATTCGGAGAATGGGATTCCATTCTTATCCAACCCGAGCCCTCGATGCTCCCTTATGTGCAGGCGATCCGGCATTACGCCAGGGGCTTTGCCCGGCTTGGCAAGGGGGAACTTTCACAAGCGAAAGGGGAGCTGAGCACCCTCGATTCCCTGGCCCGGGACAGCAGTCTGCAAGAACTCACCATCTGGGGGATCAACCGCATTTCGGACATTGTCGCCATCGCCTCCAAAGTTTTACAAGCCGAAATACTGGCAAAGGAAAAATCTTTTGATGCAAGCATAACACTGCTAAAAGAGGCTGTTTCCATCGAAGATGCCCTGAATTACAACGAACCTCCCGACTGGTTTTTTTCAGTCCGTCATCACCTGGGTGCGGTTTTGGTAGAAAGCGGCCACTATGACGAAGCGATCGAAACGTATAAGGCAGACCTTGCCTGGCTGCCCAGGAATGGATGGGCACAACATGGCCTTAAAAAAGCGTACCAGTTGAAAAAGGACCCAAAGGCACTGGCTGCTATTGAAAAAGACCTGCAACAAAGCTGGCAATACGCGGAGGTGAAACTGGATGGATCCAGGATGTTTTGAATCATTTAAATCAGTCTTTTAACTCCAGGTGTGAAACATAGGATCTGGCTGGCTATTTCTTTTATCCGCGTCATTTCATGGGGTCAACCGATGGAAATGTCCAACCCAGTTCCAACAAACGATAAATCAGGAAAGGCGGCAACCCTGACCAGCATATCAAGGCTCCGGAATACCATCGATTTTGACGGACAGGTCGATCCCCTGGAATGGGGTTCAGATACCCTGGACTTTGTGAGCCACTGGCCTTCTTATTCCAATAAGCCCAATACCAGGACCCGGTTCAGCATGGCTTACGATGAAAAATATCTTTATTTCTCCGCCATATGTTACGATGACCCGGGCCAGATCCAGGGATCCTATTTTGAACGGGATAAATGGGGGCTGTCCATGGAGCAGATCGCCATATTGCTGGATACCTATAAAGACCAGGAAAACGGATTGCTTTTTGTGGTTTCCCCGACCGGTTTCCGCATCGATGTGAGTGTAAGTAATGACGGGCAGGGCGAACTCTCCGTGGATCTGTCCTGGAATTCGTATTGGGAGGCCAAGGTCACAAGGAATGGGGAAGGATGGATGATGGAAGCACGCATCCCTTTCAGCAGCCTTCGTTTTCAATTGACCGTCCCCTCTGCATCTTTTCGAAATACCTGACCCTGAGTGGATTTTACCAATTTAACCAAATCCGGTTTAAAGCATCCCCCGATTATATAGCCCATGTTGCCCGCATGAAGATCGCCACTTCCCTGAATGTGAAACTGAGCATCAACACTTTTGTGCAGGTCAATTCATTGACCCGCGTCAAGGCCCTGAATTTCCGCCTCCGTTACAATACAAAGGACGGAAATGATTTTACCTGGTCTACAACGAAAGCCTTAACGACCTTGGCCTGAAAGACCCCCATCTCCCTTATTCCGAATACCGGGCCCTCCTGTTGAAGGTTGTGCATACTTTTCAGTTGTAAACGGGTTCGTAAAAAAAGATGCTCAAAGCATGTTCCTAACTTATTCTTCACGCGAGGCATATTTGGCCATGGCAAGGGAGTGAATGGACCACGGCTTTAAAACCGGTCAGGGACATTCTGCCGGCCAACTATCCAAGGAGATAGATAAAAGGTACAGGGACCAAAGTCCATAGTTTAATAGCATTCAAGTCCTTACCTTTGCTCACCCAAAATGAGCGACTCCATACACGAGATCATCAAACAACGCATCCTGGTTCTTGACGGCGCTATGGGCACCATGATCCAGAAACATGCCCTGGACGAAAAAGGATACCGCGGCGAACGCTTCAAGGATTATGCCTATGACGTAAAAGGCAATAACGAATTGCTCAGCCTGACCCAGCCCAAGATCATCCGGGACATCCACAAGGCCTACCTGGAAGCCGGCTCAGACATTATTGAAACCAATACATTCAATGCGAATGCGGTTTCGCTGGCCGATTACCATATGGAGGGCCTGGCTTATGAGTTGAACCTCTGTTCAGCACAACTGGCGAAAAATGCGGTGGAAGAATACCTGGCCTCCCATCCCTACCGTCCCTGTTTTGTGGCGGGCGCCATCGGGCCGACCAATAAAACGGCCTCCCTTTCTCCCGATGTCAACAATCCGGGATTCCGGTCCATCTATTTTGACGAACTGGTCACCATATATTACGAGCAGATCCGGGGATTGGTGGACGGGGGAGTCGACCTCCTGCTGGTGGAAACCGTATTTGATACCTTAAACTGCAAAGCAGCCCTTTTTGCCGTTCAGCAATATCTGGAGGACACCGGCAAGCTGCTTCCGCTCATGGTATCCGGTACGATTACCGATGCCAGCGGACGCACCTTGTCGGGCCAGACTGCAGAAGCCTTTTGGATTTCTGTAAAACATGCCAACCTTTTCAGTGTGGGACTCAATTGCGCACTGGGTGCCAAAGAACTCCGGCCGCATATAGAAGCCTTGTCCAAAGTGGCGGACTGTTACCTGAGCGCCTATCCCAATGCCGGCCTGCCCAATGAATTGGGGGGTTACGATCAAACCCCTGAGGAAATGGAAAGTTATATGCGCGACTTTGCGGACAACGGTTTTGTCAATATCGTGGGGGGCTGCTGCGGGACCACGCCTGACCATATCCGGGTCATGGCCCGAAGCGTGAAAGGGTTAAAACCGCGGAACATTCCCAAGGTGCCTCCATACACGGAACTGTCCGGCCTGGAGCCATTGATTTTTCACCCCGACCTTAATTTTGTCAATATCGGCGAACGCACCAATGTCACGGGGTCTAAAGCTTTCGCCCGCCTGATAAAAGAAGACAAATACGCCGAAGCCTTGTCGGTGGCGCGCCAGCAGGTGGAAGGCGGGGCCCAGGTGATTGATGTCAACATGGATGAAGGTTTGCTCGATTCGGAAGCGGCCATGAAAAAGTTTTTATTGTTGATCGCCGCCGAACCGGAAATCGCGCGCCTGCCCATTATGGTGGATTCCTCCAAATGGAAGGTCATCGAAACCGGCCTTAAATGCCTCCAGGGCAAAGGCATTGTCAATTCGATTTCCATGAAAGAGGGGGAAGCGGAGTTTATCCGGCAAGCCAAACTGGTACACCGTTATGGCGCCGCCGCCGTGGTCATGGCTTTTGACGAGCAGGGACAGGCCGATACCGTTGAACGGAAAGTGTCGATTTGCAAAAGGGCCTATGACATCCTGACCAAACAAGTGGGATTCAACCCCAGGACATCATTTTTGATCCAAATATTTTTGCCATCGCCACCGGCATCGAAGAGCACAATGAATATGCCATCAATTTCATTGAAGCCACCCGCCAGATCAAAAAACTCTGCCCGGGCAGCCTGGTCAGCGGGGGCGTGAGCAACCTTTCGTTTTCGTTCCGCGGAAACGACCACGTCAGGGAGGCCATGCATTCGGCCTTCCTGTACCATGCCATCCAGGCAGGCATGGATATGGGTATCGTGAACGCCGGTATGATCGAAGTCTATGAAGAAATTCCCAAGGACCTGCTCAAGCTGGTGGAGGATGTTTTATTTAACCGGAATGAAAAGGCCACGGAGGCATTGATTCAATACGCCGACCGGATCAAAGGGGGCGGCAAAGTGTTGCAGAAGGATGAATCCTGGCGAAAGGAACCGGTGCGCCAGCGCCTGATCCATTCCCTGGTAAAAGGGATTGACGAGTACATCGAGACGGACACCGAAGAGATCCGGAAGGAATACCCCATGGCCCTGTCCGTCATCGAAGGGCCGCTGATGGAAGGCATGAACGTGGTAGGCGACCTTTTCGGATCCGGTAAAATGTTCCTGCCCCAGGTGGTCAAAAGCGCCCGGGTGATGAAGAAGGCGGTGGCTTATCTCACCCCTTTCATCGAAGCCCAGAAACAATCCGCCGGGGACAGTTCCAAAGGCAAGATCCTGATGGCTACCGTAAAGGGCGACGTGCACGATATCGGAAAAAACATCGTGGGCGTCGTGCTGGGCTGCAACAACTATACCATTGTGGATCTGGGGGTGATGGTACCCTGCGACAAGATCCTGGAAACTGCCCTGGCGGAGAAGGTGGATATCATCGGCCTGAGCGGCCTGATCACCCCTTCCCTGGACGAAATGGTGTATGTGGCAAAAGAAATGCAACGCCGGGGCATGAACCTGCCTTTGCTCATCGGTGGCGCCACTACGTCCAAACTGCACACGGCGATCAAAATTGAACCCCAGTATAACCTTGCTCCGGTCATCCACGTCCTGGATGCCTCCCGCAGTGTGGCTGTCGTAAGCGCCCTGTTGAGCAAGGATGAAGTGGGCCGCCAGGTTTTTATTGAAAAGACCAGGGATGAATACACCCAGGTGAGGAAATCGCGGTCGGAGCGGGAGACCACCAAAACCTACGTTTCCCTGGAGACTGCTCGCAAACAAAAACTGGGCATCGACTGGGACCGTTACGAACCTCCCAAACCAAAGTGGCTGGGGACCAAAGTCCTGCTGGATTACTCCCTGGAAGAACTGAGTGATTTTATTGACTGGACTCCTTTCTTTTCTTCCTGGCAACTCAATGGCAAATATCCCGCCCTCTTTGAAGATCCCCTGGTGGGCGTGGAAGCCAAAAAACTTTACCTGGATGCCCAAAGCCTCCTTCGGCGCATCATTGATGAAAAATGGATCAGGGCGGAAGGAATCGTGGGTATTTTCAAAGCGAACAGCCTGGAAACCGATGATATCGAAATCCGGAATGAAGCCGGGGAGGTCGTCGCGGTAGCCCACCACCTCAGGCAGCAGCGGGAAAAGTCAGCCGGCATCCCTTATTTGTCCCTGGCCGATTTTATTGCGCCGAAGTCATCCGGGAAAACCGATTATATCGGAGGTTTCGCCGTCACGGCAGGGATCGGTCTCGATGAAAAAGTCCGGGAATTGCAGGCCGGACACGACGATTACCATGCCATACTGCTCAAATCCCTGGGAGACCGCTTGGCGGAAGCCTTTGCGGAATGTATGCATTACCGGATGCGGACGGAGTGGTGGGCTTACAGTGATGAAAAGCTGACCAATGAAGAACTGATCGCTGAAAAATACCAGGGCATCCGGCCGGCACCCGGCTACCCCGCCTGCCCGGACCATACCGAAAAACAAACCCTGTTTGACCTGCTTGGCGTAGAGAGTAAAATCGGCATGAACCTTACGGAAAGCATGGCCATGCATCCGGCCTCTTCCGTCAGCGGCTGGTACTTCAGCCATCCCCAGTCTAAATATTTTGGCCTCGGCAACATCGGCCGGGACCAGGTGGAAGAGTATGCACTCCGGAAAAACCAGGATATTAGTCTTACGGAAAAATGGCTTTCCCCGCTTTTAAATTACGATGCCTGAGCAAATCAATATAAACGATCCAAAGATCCCAGGCGCATATTACGACCAGGACCTCAGTTTAAAAGACATCATCGTCAAAGGAAAGGGATTCGTCCTGCTTTTATGGAAAGGAAGGTATCTGATACTCGTACTGTCCCTCCTGACCGGAACACTGATGTATTTAAAAGCCCGGTTCCAACCGGTCACCTTTAATGCGACACTCACTTTTGCCCTGAACGAAGGGGAAAATCTGGGATACAGTTCCATCAGCGGTTTATTGGGCCAGTTTGGGCTGGGGGGCAGCGGCACCGGCAAGGTCTCCCTGGATAAGATTGTGGAATTGTCCAGGTCCATGCGCATTGTCAATGCGGCCTTGTTTGATAAGGCGGCGGTGGGGGGAACGGAAGATTTCCTCGCAAACCACATCATCCGGATCTATGCACTGGATACAAAATGGGCTGAGGCCGATGAAGCCTATAGGGATTTCCGGTTCCGCTCCGATTCACTGGCCGGATTCAGTTTGCTTGAAAACGCGGCCCTGAAAAGGGTTTATGGATTTACCGTAGGAGGGGAAAAGTCGGGTTTGCTGTCTTGCACCTATAAACCCGAAAGCACTATCTTTTCGCTTAGCTCTCAGACCGAAAACGAAGAACTTTCCCTGGCCCTCACCGACCGGATTTTTTACCACCTTTCCCGGTTTTACATCCAGCAATCCAGCGATAAACAAAAACAAACCTTCGACCTGGTGAAAGCCAAGGCGGATTCGATCTACGAAAGGTGGACCAGTTCGGAGTACGCCATCAGCAACATGGACGAGTCGGAAGGCGCTCTCTGGGCTCCAACCGACCGCACCCGGAAGACCATTCAAAGCAAACAATCCAACATGTATGCCATTGCCTACGGGGAGGCGCTGAAAAACCTGGAAATTGCGGATTACGCCCTTAAAAACAGTACGCCTTTTATCCGGGAGATAGACCGTCCATTTCCTCCCCTGGACGCCCAGGCCCCAAACCGGCTCCGTCAACTCCTTATGGGCCTGATCCTGGGCGGGGTTTTAGCCTCGGCCTGGATCCTGGGAAAGAATCTGGTCCATGAAGCAATAAAATCCTGAAGATTTCCATTTATATTTGAGTAATAAAACTACTCAATCTTGATTGAGGACCTGATCTCTTCCAAAACCCGTATTAAACTGTTGTTGAAGTTTTTCCTCAACAGCAATACGACCTCCTACCTGCGCAGCCTGGAATCGGAGTTTGGAGAATCTACCAATGCCATTCGGCTGGAACTCAATAAGATGGAAGATGCGGGTATGCTCAACTCCTTCCAGGAAGGCAACAAAAAGTATTTTAAAGCCAATCCCCTCTATCCCTTGTACCAGGAGATCCACAGTATCCTTCTTAAATATATTGGGATCGACCAGATCCTGGACAACATCCTCAAACGACTGGGCCTGCTGGAGCGGGCCTTTCTTACCGGTACTTTCGCACAGGGCAGGGATAGTGGGGTGATTGATCTGATCCTGGTCGGCCAGTTGGACAAGTCCTACCTGATCCAGCTCGTGGAAAAATCCGAAAAACTGATAAAACGCAAGATCCGTTACGTGATTTACGATAATGAGGAGGAGCTTAGGATTGGCTGGAGTTCCTTTCATCCGGAGCCATATCTGATCTGGTCCGCGCCCTACCTGGAGCCTCATCCAGTCAATCCTCAAAATGAATTAAACCCCTGATATGATTGCAGCGGCCTGCCAGAACGATTTGTCCCCGGATACCACCAAATGGTTTGCCGTCCTCACGAGGGTGAAGGCCGAAAAAGCGGTGAGCCAGGCGTTGACCCGGGCAGGTATTAAAAATTATATTCCCCTCCAAAAAGTGGTCCGGGTGTACACCCGTAAAAAAAGGACCCAGATGCTCCCGCTGATCTACCGCTACGTTTTTGTCCACATCCGCAAAGCCGAGTACGTGCCCGTGCTGGAAACCCAGCATGTGGAAGGCTTTGTCCGCTTCAATAAAAACCTGATTGCCATCCCGGACCAGGAAATCGAATGGCTCCAGCGCGTAACGGGAGAAATCAACGGGATCTCTCTTGAAAACCGGCCTTTCAGCCCCGGGGAGGCAGTCGAAGTGGTCTTGGGCAACCTGACCGGACTCAGGGGCAAACTGATCCGCTCGCTCGGTAAAAACGAGCTGTTGATCGAACTGGACCGCATCGGATTTGGATTACGTATCCAAATCGATCCGGCCCATCTCCGCAGCCTTCGGTGATCCCCGGTCATTGAAGGATATTCTTCCTTGCGATCTTCCACTGCGACAGATCGGGGGCGAAGCCATGGAAAAAATTAAAAATTAATAATTAAAAATTAAGGATTAATGGATATTTATTCGCTGAAAGAACACACCCACTATGAAGGACAATATTATAAGAGAGAAATCCTATCAGTTCTCTTTGGATTCTATCCGGATTTATAAGATACTAATTGTTGATAAGAAGGAATTTATATTATCAAAACAATTTTTGAGATGTGCCACTTCGATAGGTGCAAATATTGAGGAAGGATTAGCCGGGCATAGCAAAAGGGATTTTATTGCAAGATTCCAGATATCCTATAAAGAAGCAAAAGAAGTCCATTATTGGATCAGGCTGTTAAAAGATTCAGGATACCTGGATGAAGAAAAGGCAACGGGACTTTTAACGCATGCAGAAGAAATTATTAGGATATTAAATGCAATTTTAAAATCTTCCAAGCAGATCTCGTCTCCTTAATTCTTTAATTCTTTAATTCCTTAATTAAAATAAAATGGACATTGGAGTAATCGGCACCGGATACGTAGGCCTTGTCACGGGTACCTGCTTTGCGGAAATGGGGCATCAGGTGATTTGTGTGGACATCGACGCCCAAAAGGTCAGCCGGTTGAACCAGGGAAGGATCACGATTTATGAACCAGGGCTGGAAAACCTTTTTGAAAGGAACACCCGCCAGGGACGCCTGACTTTTACCACCGAACTGAAAAAAGCGGTTGATCACGCCGAAATCATATTTCTTGCCTTGCCTACTCCGCCGGGAGAAGACGGCTCCGCCGACCTCAGCGCGATCATCATGACTGCGGATCAACTGGGGGACCTGATTCAAAAATATACGATCGTGGTCAATAAAAGCACGGTACCTGTGGGCACCGCTGAAAAAGTGGCTGCTGTGCTGGGAGATAAACTGGATAATAATTTGTTTGATGTCGTTTCCAACCCGGAATTTTTAAGGGAAGGGGTGGCGGTGGAGGATTTTATGAAACCGGACCGGGTGGTCATAGGAAGCAGCAGCGAAAAAGCCCTGGAAAGAATGAAACATTTGTACGACCCTTTTGTACGCCAGGGCAATCCCATTCTGACCATGGACCTCAGGTCTGCGGAAATGACCAAGTATGCAGCCAACGCTTACCTGGCCACGCGCATCACCTTTATGAATGAAATCGCCAACCTCTGTGAACGGGCAGGAGCCGATGTGGATATGGTGCGCAGGGGGATTGGAAGCGACAACCGGATAGGTAAACGGTTCTTGTTTCCCGGAATCGGTTATGGCGGAAGTTGTTTCCCCAAGGATGTGATGGCCCTCATCCAGACGGCCCGGGAATTTGATTATGAAATGAATATCCTGAATTCGGTGGTCAGAACCAACCAGGATCAAAAACACATCCTGACGGCAAAGCTTGAAAAATATTTTATGCAAAACCTCGGAGGGAAGCAAATTGCCATCTGGGGCCTGGCCTTTAAACCCAATACCGACGATATCCGGGAAGCGCCGGCTTTGACGGTGATTGATGATCTGCTTGCCCGGGGAGCAAAGGTGAGGGTCTTTGACCCTGAAGCCATGGACCATGTAAAAGACAGGTATGGGGATCAAATCCAGTATGGGGAAAACGAATACGAAGTCCTGGACCAGGCAGATGCTTTGGTGATCGCGACCGAATGGAGCCTGTTCCGCGCCCCGGAATTTGATCGGATCAAATCCCTTATGAAAACGGCGGCTCTTTTTGACGGGCGGAATCTGTATGACCTGGACGATATTCCCCCTGGGTTTTATTATGAGAGCATTGGCCGAAAAACCATTTCAACCTTATAAAACAGTATGTTATGCAAATGGTAGACCTCAAATCCCAGTACCACCGCATCAAAACGGAAATCGACGAGGCGGTGCTCCATGTCCTGGAGCACGCCCAATTTATAAACGGGCCTGAGGTCAGGGAGTTTCAGCAAGCCCTGGAAAGGTACCTGGACATCCCCCATGTCATTCCCTGCGCCAATGGTACGGACGCCCTACAGATCGCCTTGATGGCCCTGGACTGCAAGCCGGGGGATGAAATCATCGTACCTGCATTTACTTATGTGGCCACCGCGGAAGTGATCGCTTTGTTGCAACTCCGTCCGGTGATGATTGATGTGGATTACGACAGTTTCAATTGTACGCCGGAACTCATCCGTCAGGCCATCACTCCCAAAACCAAAGCGATCGTGCCGGTGCATCTTTTTGGCCAGGTCGCGGAAATGCAGGGCATCCTGGATCTTGCCGGAAAACTCCACATCCCCGTCATTGAGGACAATGCGCAGGCTATCGGAGCGGACTATGTATTCGCGGACGGTAAAAAACAAAAGGCCGGGACCCTTGGCCACATCGGATGTACCTCTTTTTTCCCTTCCAAAAACCTGGGCTGTTACGGAGACGGCGGAGCGATGATGTGCCGCGACGAAGCCCTGGCTGAAAAACTGCGCACGATCGCCAATCACGGCCAACGCAAAAGATATTATCATGACCTGATCGGAGTGAATTCGCGGCTCGATTCCATCCAGGCTGCCGTGCTCAGGATCAAATTAGGTCATCTCGATGAATATTGCCGGGCCAGGCAGAACGTGGCCTATGCGTACAACGAAGGGTTTAAAGATATTCCCTTTCTCTGCACTCCTGCGGAATCCCCGCATTCCACCCATGTTTATCACCAATACACCCTCAAGGTGGTAGATGGCCGCCGCGATGCCCTGGCTTCTTTCCTCACTGCCGAGGGCATCCCGAATATGATCTATTATCCAGTCCCCCTTTATGATCAGGAGGCCTTCAAACCCTTCCGCGGCAAGGTCGATTTCCTCCCGGTGACCGACCGCCTCTGTAAGGAGGTGATCTCCCTGCCCATCCATACGGAGATGAAGGCGCACGACCAGGAAAAAGTGATCGATACGGTCCGGAGATTTTTTATTGACACGGAATGATATTGAAGGGCGAAGGGAGAAAGGCGAACGGCGAAGGGAGCAAAATGCAAATAACGCACGGAGATCACAGCCTAACCTATGAAAACTGATTGACATTGCTCGAAATCTGCCTTCCCCAAAAATTTTATCCGGAAACAAAATATACTTTTGAAATCCTGCTGGAAGAATTCCTGGACCTTTCCTGCAGTTTCAGGATGGATGCGGGATTAAAGGATTTCGAGATCAGAGGACCGGGCCTGAAAACGATAATCATCAAAAATCAGTTTTTCATCCGGTACGAAGAATCGGAAGGTTATATCAGGAAAGAAGCAATACCCGGCGCGATCATGTCCTGGTCTGACCCGGAATGGTCATTAAAAAACCTGCCGGTGATCTATGGCGAAGGAATATTGGAGGACACCCGGGAGGCTTATGTCCTTCATGCAGACCTCATCGCTTCCACTTATTTTATGCTCAGCCGCTGGGAAGAGGTCGTGGACGATCAGAAGGATGAACACGACCGGTCAACCGCTTCGCTTTCCCTGGCTTTTCGTTATCAGTTTCTCGACAGGCCGGTAGTCAATGAATACGCCGACCTGCTCTGGCTGCTCCTTTTGAAAGCGGGTTATGTCGGTAAAAGAAAACATCATATGTATACCCCGGTGGTCACCCACGATGTGGACCAACCTTATCAATGGCCGGACTGGTATACCAGCCTGAAGCATCTGGGTGGGGACCTCTTGAAAAGACGGGACCTCAGGATGTTTTCCGATAACCTCGGCAGCTTGGTCCGGACCCGTTTCTTCAACCAGCCTGATCCTTTCGATCAGCACCAATATATGCTGGACCTCGCGGAAAGGTATGGCTTGAAAGTTTATTTTAATTTTTTAATAAGCCGCAGCAGCAAGTACGACGAAGCCTTGTCCAGCCAGGACCACAGACTGGTCTCTCTGATCCGTTCCGTGGAGGATGCTGGTCACTCCATTGGTTTTCACCCGGGTTATAACCGATACCTGGAACCTGAACCTTTTAATCAGGAACTGGCTGAACTGCAAAACCTCGTCCGTCAAAAAATTAAAAGCGGCCGCCAGCATTTCATGCGGTTCAGGGTACCCTTTACCTGGAGGTTATGGGATCAGGCAGGTTTCGAATGGGAGAGTTCACTGGCTTATTCGGGCCAACCGGGATTCCGTTGCGGGACCTGTTACACTTTCACCGTATATGATTGCCTTGAAAGGAAAAAGCTTCGCCTTCGGGAAAAGCCCCTGCTGCTGATGGATGCGACCCTGGTTTTTTACCAGAAAAAACCGGTGGACTCCGGATTGACCAGGCTGAAGGACCAATGTAAAAAACACGGGGGAGAATGGGTCACCTTATGGCATAACAACCTGGTGCATCATCCCTTATTGAACGGATTTGAGGAATTGATTTATACCTGACCCTGTCGATGTTTGAATCTGTAAAAAACAAAGACTCCACCATTGCCGTCCTTGGCCTCGGTTATGTCGGCCTTCCGCTGGCGCTCGAGTTTGCAAGGCGTTTCCGGGTCATCGGTTTTGACATCAATCCGGACCGGGTGGCATTGATGCAGGGAAAAGAGGACCCGTCCGGTGAAGTCCGCGCGGCTGACTTTGAAGGCCGGGACATCCTCTTTACTTCCGTCCTGGATGACCTCCGCGACTGTCAGGTTTATATCGTCGCGGTGCCGACGGATATCGATGAAAACAAAGTGCCCGACCTCAAACCCCTGCGCACCGCCTCCGGTTTTATCGGCCAGGTGATCAAACCCGGGGACTACGTGATCTTTGAATCTACGGTCTATCCCGGCTGTACCGAAGAAGAATGTATCCCTGTCATCGAAGAGGTATCCGGACTTCGCCTGAACCAGGATTTTAAAGCGGGATATTCGCCGGAACGGATCAACCCGGGAGACAAAACGAGGCCCCTGGCTTCCATCTTGAAAATAGTCTCGGGATCGGATGAGGAAGCCCTGGAGAATATCACCGCATTGTATGGAAGCATCATCCATGCGGGTTTGCACCAGGCTCCTTCCATTAAAGTGGCGGAAGCCGCAAAGGTCATTGAAAACATCCAGCGCGACCTGAACATTTCGCTGATGAATGAACTTTCCATCCTCTTCGACTTGATGGAAATCGATACCCATGAGGTGATTGAAGCCGCGGCTACCAAATGGAATTTTATAAAATTTTATCCAGGGCTGGTGGGTGGCCATTGCATCGGGGTGGATCCCTATTACCTTTTGCATAAGGCGAAGGCGCTCGGATTGGAACCCCAGGTCATCGCCTCCGGAAGGCGGATCAACGATGAGATGCCGGCTTATATCGCAAAAAAACTGGTGCAGAAACTGCTCGCCGCCGGAAAGAATCCTATAAACTGCCGGGTGCTGATCCTGGGCGTCACCTTCAAAGAAAACGTTTCGGATATCCGCAATTCAAAAGTATCCGATTTGATCCACGAACTTCTTGAGTATTCTCTCCAGGTGGAGGCCGTGGATCCCAATGTGGACCCCGGGGCTTTCTCCCGGGAATATGGCTTCGAATTGAGCAGCCGGGAAACCCCGGTATATGATGCCGTCATCGTCGCCGTGGCCCACCGGCAGTTTCAATCGAATCCGGTCCAGTATTATAAAGACCTGCTCGACCCGGCCTTCCCACTCCTGCTGGATCTCAAGGGAATCATTTATGAATGGCGGGAGGGCTTTGAGTATTGGAAACTTTAGATTGATTAAAAAAATTAAAGGGATTAAAGAATTAAGAACTCTCCCTTAATTTATTAATTCTTAATTTCTTTAATTCTTTATTTCACACATAAATGGTTCAGGAATCCGTGACAATAATTGGCGGTGGTATTGTCGGCCTGGCCACAGCATACCAGTTGTTGCAATCCAGACCGGATCTCCGGGTCAGGGTATATGAAAAGGAAAAGTCCGTGGCCATGCACCAGACCAGTCACAACAGCGGAGTGATCCATTCCGGCATCTATTACCGCCCCGGCAGCAAAAAGGCCCTGAACTGCCTGAGGGGTTATGCAATGATGCTGCAATTTTGTGATGAACATGCCATCCCATATCGAATTTGTGGCAAGGTGATCGTGGCCACGGAAGAGTCCGAAAGGCCCGGCCTTAAAAAAATCTACGAAAGGGGAATTCAAAACGATATGAAAGGCCTGGAGCTCATTGGCCGGGACCAATTAAAGGAAATTGAACCCCACGCGGAGGGTATCGAAGCCATCTGGGTGCCCCAGGCGGGCATCATCGACTACAAATCGGTGGCCCTGAAATTAAAATCAAAAATTGAAGAAGCGGGGGGCAGGGTGATCTGCGGATCTCCGGTCACCACGATTGAGAAAAACGATTCAGGTTGGTCTGTAAAAACAGCTGAAGAAGAAACGCAAGCCGGCCAGGTGATCTCCTGCGGCGGCCTGCATTCTGATCGTCTGGCCCGCATGACGGACCCTTCCTATGATCTTCGGATCCTGCCTTTCCGGGGAGAATATTATACGCTAAGGCCCGAAGCGTATCACCTGGTGAAAACCCTGATCTACCCGGTACCGAATCCCAATTTCCCATTCCTCGGGGTGCATTTTACATCCCTGGTGCATGGGGGCGTGGAAGCGGGACCCAATGCGGTTTGGGCCCTGGGCCGTGAAGCCTATAACTGGAAAATCTTCAACTGGAAAGACACCTGGGATACCCTGTCCTATCCCGGTTTCAGAAAGCTGGCAGGCAAATACTGGAAAGACGGGATATTTGAAATGTACCGGTCGCTGTCCAAACCGGCCTTTGTAAACGCACTTCAGAAATTGGTACCGGAAATACAAAGCAAAGACCTGGCACCGGGTGGGTCCGGGGTAAGGGCCCAGGCTGTTGACCGCCAGGGAAACCTTGTAGAGGACTTCCTGTTCCGAGAAAACGATCAGCTCCTCCATGTGGTCAACGCGCCTTCACCTGCTGCCACCTCGAGTTTGTCGATCGGCAAGACCATCGCAGACCGGGTGCTTGGGTAGAGGTAGAGGTTAAGGTAGAGGTTAAGGTTAAGGTTGAGGTTGAGGTTGAGGTTAAGGTTGAGGTTGAGGTTAAGGTTGGGATATTTGCAAATTTTACGGATTTTAAAACACTACACTATGAAATACATCACCTTTAAAGAAATGTTGGTTTGGCAAAAAGCTATGCATGTGGCCACGGAAATTTTTATTCTTACCAAATCTTTACCTCGTGCAGAGGATTATGGACTTACTTCGCAAATAAGAAGAGCGGCGTTAAGCGTATCAAACAATATTGCGGAAGGATTTGGAAGGCACAATAATAGGGATAAAGCATATTATTACATTGTTTCCAGAGATTCTTCGTTTGAAACACAGAATTGTTTGGAATATGGGCTCAGAGTTGAATATTTTAAAAAAGAGGAAACAAATAAAATTTGCGAATCCTTAAATGAGGTCATTCATGAATTGAATAAAATTATTAAAACTCTAAAAGGTTAAGGTTAAGGTTAAGGTTGAGCCGTTAACCTCAACCTCAACCTCCACCTCCACCTCCACCTCCACCTCCACCTCACCCTCAATCTTAATCTTAGCCTCAACCTCAACCTTAGCCTTAGCCTCAACCTCATCCTCAGCCTCAACCATGATCCATCCCTCCTCCTACATCGACCCCGGAGCTATCATCGGCGAAGGCACGCGCATCTGGCATTTCTGCCATATCATGCCCGGAAGTGTGATTGGAAAGGAATGTTCCCTGGGGCAGAATGTAGTGGTAATGCCCGGAGTGCGGCTGGGTGACCGGGTCAAAGTGCAAAATAATGTCAGCATCTATACCGGAGTGACCTGCGAAGACGAAGTTTTTCTCGGCCCCTCCATGGTCTTTACCAATGTAATCAATCCCCGCAGCGCGATTGAAAGGAAAGATGAATATCAGAAAACCCTGGTCCGTAAAGGAGCTACCATCGGCGCCAATGCCACCATCCTATGCGGGATAGAGATTGGGGAATATGCCTTCATCGGTGCAGGGGCGGTCGTCACCCGCGACGTTCCCCCCTATGCCCTGGTCATCGGTAATCCGGCATACCAGGCAGGGTGGATGAGCAGGGCCGGGCATAAACTGTTTTTCGATAACCAGGGATTGGCTACTTGTCCGGAAACAAATCAGCTTTACCGGCTGGAGAATGACAAAGTGCATCCCATACCTTAATTCTTAATTCTTTAATTTAATTCTCCAATGTGCCGCCTGGCTGGCTTTATTGACCCCGGTCTCAAGCTTACCGATCTGATCCGGATGCGGGACAGTATGTACCGGGGCGGCCCTGATGACCAGGGAACCTTCGTGGATGAAGATTCCCGGGTTTACCTTGGGCACAACCGGCTGTCCATTATTGACCTGGGCCCCGGGGGCCACCAGCCCATGTCGGATGAAGGTGGACAAGTCCATTTGATTTATAACGGCGAGGTGTACAACTATGTAGCGTTGCGGGATGAACTCACCGCGCTTGGACATAAATTTAAAACGCGATCGGACACGGAAGTCATTCTGCAGGCATACCTTCAATGGGGTAACATGGGTTTCAGCAGGCTGAACGGCATGTTTGCCCTCGCGATCTGGGATAAAAGGAAAAATTCGATGATCCTGGCCAGGGATCATGCCGGCATTAAGCCCCTGTACTACGCTGTCCGGGGCGGGAACCTGTATTTCGCTTCTGAGATCAAGGCATTCCGGGCCCTGCAGCCGGACTGGCCTGAAGACAAAAACTGGAAAATCTTTTTCCTGGCCTTCGGCCATATCCCTGCCCCCCGCACGACACTGCAACAGGTTCAATCCCTGGCTAAAGGTTCCATACTGGAGTTTGAAATCGGCCAGTCCAGGATTAAGCTGCATAGCTTTATTCCCGGTCATGATATAAAAGAAAAGGTTGCACCCGGTGAAGCGGCTTTAAGGGTCCGCTCGACCCTGGAACAGGCGATTCGAAGGCACCTGATCTCAGACGCCCCATTGGGCATCTTCCTTAGTGGAGGCATTGATTCAAGCCTGTTGACCCTCCTGGCAAAACCCTGGGTAAAGGAGCATTTGCATACCCTCTCCGTCCACTTTAACGAATCCGGATATTCCGAAAAAAAATACCAGGACCAGGTAGTTCAAATGGCCGGCTCCAGGCATCATGAATATGTCGTAACCTCCGCGGATTTCGATCTGCAACTGCCCGATGCGCTGCGAGCCATGGATCAGCCGAGTACCGACGCGATCAATGTGTATATGATATCCGGCTATGCGCACCGGGCCGGGCTCAAATCGGTGCTCTCAGGAATCGGTGCTGATGAATTGTTTGGAGGTTATCCTTCCGTGAAGAATTCCAGTTGGTGGCAATGGCTGGTAAAATGTCCTGGCCCTGTTCTGGAATTAGCAACGCTCGGGACTTCGGACCGTTACCGTAAAATAAAATTTGCGACTTTAAAAAACAGCACCGGAGAATATTTGTTTTACCGGGGATTACATACCATAGACCGGATAGCGGACATCCTGGAAGCGGATGAAACAGAGGTCCGACACCAGCTCGACAGCATGCAGACGGCCTCCTGGAACGGGGAGGACCGGTTGGAAAAAGCCAGTTGGCTCGAATACCATGCCTATATGCACAACCAATTGCTGAAAGATGCAGATTATATGAGCATGTGGCATAGCCTGGAGATCCGGGTGCCTTTTCTCGACAAGGAATTTGTAGAACTGGTCAATACAATGCCCTCCGATATCCGGTTCAAACCCGGACAGCCTAAATTTCTGCTCATTGAATCCTGTAAAGATATTCTGCCCGAAGCCATTTGGAACCGGCCCAAACAGGGATTCACCCTTCCTTTTGAATTATGGATGAAAACAAGTGAGCAGGTCAGGCCCCAGACCCCTAAGGAGGAAAAATACTTTCAGGCGTTTAAGCAGGGCAGGCTCAGCTGGGCCCGGTATTGGGCGATCAAAATGGCAGGAAGCTGGAAGTTGGAAGCTAGGAGTTAGGAGTTAGAAGCTGGAAGATAGGAGCTGGAAGCTGGGGCAATGGCTCCCGGCAGCATATCATGAAACAACATATCTGATAATTATACTTGCAAAGCAATTCGACAATTCGACAATTCAACAATTCAACAACCCGGACGGCAATCATCACCGGCATCGGAGGCCAGGACGGCGCCTACCTCGCTAAATACCTGATATCATTGGGTTACCGGGTGACCGGCATTACCCGGTCTCTCACCACTTTCCAGGATTTCAGGCTCAAATACCTGGGCATCCTGGACCAGGTCCGGCTCATTGAATGTCGGGAAATGGATAGGGCAAGCCTGGTCGGCATCCTGGAAGAAGTCCGTCCGGAAGAAGTGTACAACCTGGCCGCGCAGAGTTCGGTCGGCCTTTCTTTTGAGCAACCCTATGCCACGGTACAATTCAATATTCTGAGCGTTTTGTCCTGGCTTGAAGCCATCCTGGAAACCAACAAAGCCGTTAAATTCTACCAGGCTTCCAGCAGCGAAATGTTTGGAAACATTGACAGGAATAAACTGCCCCTCAGAGAAAACCTGATGTTCCATCCGGCCAGCCCTTACGGCATTTCGAAGGCTGCGGCCCATTGGTTGGTGGTCAATTACCGGGAAGCCCGGAAAATGTTTGCAGCCAATGGGATCCTGTTCAATCATGAATCGGCGCTCCGTGGCATGAATTACGTGGTAAAAAAAATCATCAACCACCTGGTGAAAATAAAGCTGCAATGGACAGATCAGCCTTTGACGGTGGGCAATACGGCCATCCGCAGGGACTGGGGTTACGCGCCTTATTATGTGGCAGCCATGCACCGTATTTTACAGCACCATTCTGCCGATGATTTCCTGGTTTGTTCCGGGAATGTCATGTCCCTCGATGACCTGATCGACAAGGCTTGCAACCGGCTCGGGCTTGACAAGGAGCGGTATGTCAAAACCGATCCGGCGCTGTACCGCCCCAACGAACTCTTTGAAATCTATGGCGATCCTTCCAAGGCAAGGCTGGAACTGGGATGGAAATACGAGCTGTCCAACGACGAATTGATCGCGAAACTTATAGAGGACGAAATCGATTTTATCCATTGGGAATCAGCCCACAGGAAGGCATGACAGAAGTGGTCCATTTTCAACGAAAACCCAGGCCCTTCGGCAACTACAGTCTTGAAAGTTATTTTAAAAGTATCCGCGAACTGGCGCCTGCCGATATCCGGATAAATCTCAAAATATCCCGGTTTGAGTCCAGAGGCCTCTGGCGCAGGATCTATAATGTCATCGAAGCGGCTTTTTCGCAAAAACAGGTAAACCATGTGACCGGCGATGTGCATTTTTTGACCCTTTTGATGAACCGGAAAAAGACCTTGCTGACCATACTCGATTGCGGAAGGCTTAAAGAACTGAGCGGCATCAGGTTAAAACTGTTTAAGTATTTCTGGTTTACCCTTCCTGCGAAAAAAGCGGCTTTTATCACCGTGATTTCATTGGCGACCCGGGATGATCTGTTGCAGCACATCCATTACGATCCGGCCAGGATCAGGGTGATTTATGTAAATATCCCCGACCTGTACCGTCCCAGCGAGAAGCCATTTAATGAGGCCAGGCCATTGATATTGCAGGTCGGCACGGCCCGGAATAAAAACCTGGAAAGGATCATACCCGCCCTGGAAGGATTATCCTGCCGTTATCGCATCCTTGGCCCGCTGACGGAAGCGCATTCCGCGTTGTTGAAAAAACATAAACTGGAATACGAACATATTGACAGGGTGGATACGGATGCGGAAGTGTTTGACTTGTATAAATCCTGCGACATCGTATCCTTTGCCTCCACGGTGGAAGGTTTTGGCATGCCAATCCTCGAAGGAAATGCCACGGGCCGGGTCGTGGTTACGGGAAATACCTCCTCGATGCCGGAGATAGCTGCGGATGCCGCTTGCCTGGTGGACCCCTGGGATATTGAATCCATTCGCAATGGTTTCCGGAAGGTGATTGCTGATCCGGATTACAGGAATCAATTAATCAGGAATGGATTTGACAATGTGAAACGATTTAACGGGAACCTCATTGCCGGCCAATATTTCGAACTGTACCGGGAACTGGCCCGGAAATCACTATCATGATTCAAAAGATTGTTATCTGGCTGAGGAGCCAATACCGCCTGTCTGCTTCATCCGGCGCCGTAAGGGATATCGCAAAACTAATGACCGGATCACTGCTGTCCCAGGTGGCACCCATCCTGGCTGCACCTATCCTGACCCGTATTTATCAGCCTTCGGATTATGGTTTAGTGGGTCTGTATATAAGTATATCTGGACTGATTGGCCTGGTAGCCACTTTACAGTTTAATCAAGCCATCGTGGTTGCCAAAAATGATGAGGAAGCGGTGAATCTCATAACGCTTTGTGCCCAACTCCTGGTAGGTGGCAGCATCCTGTCTTTTCTGTTGATCTGGGGGCTGATGTTTGCGGGAATCGTCCCTCCCCTTCCGTTTTCATTTAATTATTTCTGGTTGCTTCCGTTTTCGGTTTTATGCACAGGGCTGGCCTCGGTTTTCGGAAGTTATGCGCTTCGGATCAGGCAAATAAGATTGATTTCGTCCGGCAATATACTGACTGCCATGGTATCCACTTTTTGTTCCATTGGATTTGGACTTTGGTTCCGTAACCTTACCGGCTTATTTCTTGGCCTTTGGCTCAGTCAGTTTGCAAACAGTGTGTACTTGTTTTCCGGTACGATATATAAAAACCCTGCCTTCTTGTTCAAAAAGTTGTTTCTGAATCAATGGGCTACCGCTAAAAAATATGCCAATTTTTTCAGGTTCAGTTTACCCGCTTCCTTCATAAATAATTTTACCCATCAGGTCCCTGTTCTGATGCTCAATGCCTGGTCTTTACCCGCTGCCGCGGGCAGTTTTAATTTGAGCAGGCGGATGCTTGGGCTGCCGATGGCAGCGGTTTCAGGCCCGATTGGGGAAATATATTTTCAAAGGGCTTCCAAGGCATACCGGGAGAAGGGCGGTTTTTCCAGGATCTTTCTATGGACTTTAAAATCATTAAGCCTGTTTTCGATCCTTCCCTTTGCCCTATTGATCCTGTTTGCACCTTGGTTATTTGTATTTATATTCGGGGAAAGCTGGGAAGAAGCCGGCCAGTTTGCCCGGATCATGGGGCTTATGTATTTTTTACGTTTTACTACCAGTCCCCTCAGCCGGACCATGCTCATCGTGGATAAACAGTATATCACCCTGTTGATTGATCTCTATCTTTTTATATCCAATGCCCTGATCTTTTATATTTCCCTGTATCTACTGGGATCTGTATCTAAAGCAGTGTTGTTTTATTCCCTGAATTACAGCCTGCTAAGTCTTTTCAGCCTTTGGATAAGTTATAAATATTCAAAATCGGAAATGGAGGGGAATTCGGATGCTGCCCGCCTCCCGCTTACGAACAACCATAAAGACGCCACACAACCATGAATACCTTTGCCCTCATCGGCGCCGCCGGCTATGTGGCGCCCCGCCACCTGAAAGCCATCAAAGACACTGGAAATGTCCTGGTGGCAGCCTTCGACAAATTTGATTCCGTCGGGGTCATGGACAGCTTCTTTCCCGGTGCCGATTTTTTTGTGGAATTCGAACGTTTTGACCGTCACCTGGAGAAAAGAAAACGGGAGGGAAAAAAACTGGATTATATAAGTGTATGCTCCCCCAATTACCTGCACGACGCCCATATCCGGTTCGGACTGAGGCAGGGGGCCGATGTGATCTGCGAAAAACCCGTCGTCCTCAATCCTTGGAATATCGACGCCCTCAAAGAAATAGAAACCGAAAGCGGCCATCGTGTGAACACCATCCTGCAACTCAGGTTGCATCCGAAAATCGTCGAACTCAGAGACAGGATATTGAAGGGACCTCCGGATAAAATTTATGATATCGATCTCTGTTATATCACCGCCCGGGGTCATTGGTATTATACCAGCTGGAAAGGCGATATCACCAAATCCGGAGGCATTGCCACCAATATCGGGGTGCATTTTTTTGATGTCCTGGGCTGGATCTTTGGTCCCGTTCGGCAGAATACCGTGCACCTGCATACCCATGACCGGGCGGCCGGTTTTTTGGACCTGGAAAAAGCCCGGGTACGCTGGTTTCTGAGTATTGAAGCATCCACGCTGCCCGAAGAAATTAAGGAGAAAAACGGCCGCAGTTACCGCTCCCTGACCATCGAAGGAGAGGAAGTTGACTTTTCGGAAGGGTTTACGGAACTGCATACATTGTGTTACCGGGATATCCTGGACGGGAAAGGTTATGGGCTGGAAGACGCCCGCCCCTCGATCCAAACCGTCTATGAGATCCGAAATGCGGCGCCGGCCGGACTGAAAGGGGATTACCATCCCTTTGCAGCCAAGCCATTGACCAAACACCCTTTTAATTTGTGATGATTGTGGTGTCCCGCCAAGACACAAAGAACACGGCGATATCGAAGAAATGATTTTTTATACTTCTTTTTTTCTTTGTGAGCCTTGTGTCTTCGTGGGATCCAATGGTGTGAACCCGCAATAATGATCGCCACCATCCTCGGAGCCAGGCCCCAGTTCATCAAAGCCGCCGTGGTTTCCGCCGAATTAAAAAAACTGGGTATAGAAGAGTACATCATACATACGGGTCAACACTATGACGCCAACATGAGTGAGGTTTTTTGGAAGGAGCTCGAACTTCCATCGCCAGCAATCAACCTGAATGTTGGATCTGCCAGCCCGGGCAAACAAATCGCTCTCATGCTCGAGCGGCTGGAAGCCTATTTAATGCCTTTCCTGGACAAGATCAGGCTGGTCCTCGTTTACGGGGATACCAACTCGACCCTGGCCGGTGCCTTAGCCGCAGCCAACCTGGGCATCCCGGTGGCACATATCGAAGCCGGACTTAGAAGTTTTGACAAAACCATGCCGGAGGAAATCAACCGGGTGCTGACCGATCACCTGTCCCGGATATTTTTCTGTTCCTCTGCACAGGGCGTAAAATGGTTGAAAAGGGAAGGCATCGACGATCAGGTATATGAAGTGGGTGATGTGATGGCAGACGCCCTCACCCGTTATTTGCCTCTTGCAGAAGAAAAAATCAGGCTCGAAAATATTTTACCCTTCGATGCCGGTGAACAATTTATCCTTTTGACCATCCACCGGCAATCCAATACAATGAGCAAGGATAGGCTGGCCAGCCTGATCGAAGCTGTTGGAACCCTGGGAATGCGGGTTTTCTGGCCGGTTCATCCCCGCAGCCAGCAAGCCCTGAAGGACTTAAAACTGCCAAATAATATACACCTGGCCGGGCCCTTGTCATACCTTGAAATGCTCAAGGTCCTGAACCATTCCTATAAACTGATCACCGATTCGGGGGGGCTGCAAAAAGAAGCTTATTGGCTGAAAAAGCCCTGTATCACCCTGAGGACTGAAACCGAGTGGGTCGAGACCCTTGAAAACAAGTGGAACCGGTTGGCCCCGGATACGGAAAGCCTCCGGTCTGTATTTGGGCATGGACCGGAAGCCGGCAGCTGGAAACCATTATATACTTATGCCGAGCCGGCTTCTAAAGCCATTGCCAGGATCCTGGGAGAAATATATGGGTAACATTTCCCTAAAAGGATAAGAAAACAAATGCGATGAGAGGCTACAAGAAAAATACGGGTTAAAGCCAATGGAATAAAAATTCCTTTCTCCGTGCCCTCCTATCCTCCGTGCGCCGAACGCCGTCTACTCCTGGCCTCCTTGTGCCGATTGCCCCATTTCAGGATGTTCCATAAAATCTTTTAACTTTAGTATATATATTTTGCCATTTTATGAAATTCAGAGTTTCGCTTATTCCAAATGAAAATGGGGGATTTACTGTCTATGTCCCTGTATTAAAAGGTTGTATTAGTGAAGGCAATTCGAAGGAAGAAGCTCTTCAAAATATTAAAGAGGCTATTGAATTGTACCTTGAAGAAGTGGAGGATGAATCCTTATTAGAGGAATCATTCACTGAAGAGATTAATATATGAAGTATCCCTCTCTATCGTATATAGAGATTGTAAATGCACTTAAAAGAATGGGCTGGATAGTGGTTCGACAAAAAGGCAGTCATATCCGTTTGCATAAAGGAGTTCATGGAGAAAGATTAAAGCTTACCGTACCAGCGCACAAGCCAGTCCAGCCAACTACTTTAAAAATTATTTTGACAGCAAGGTGAAATTGAGTTAGAGGAATTGTTAGATAACTTATAGAGATAAAGCAACTTCATTAATTTTTGGGTCCCTGTATGCCCTGCCCAATATGGAAGTTATTGACAGAACTGGTCAGGCAGGGCCTGCACGGCTTAACTCCGTGATCTCCTAACCTCCGTGTGACGATCAGGTACTCATCCCCAACCCCTGCCTTTAGGCTGGGGCTTAAACCCAGCAGCAGGATTGGGCTTTAGCCCTGAATATTCACTATTATTAATAAAACCTCCGAGTGAGAACTGACGAAATCACCATCACGCCGGACTCCGTGGAAAGGCATTATTGGATGGATCTTTGGCGTTACCGGGAATTGTTTTATATCCTGAGTTGGAGGGACCTCAAGGTGAGGTATAAGCAGACGGTCCTGGGCTTGGCCTGGAGTGTACTCCGGCCGGTGTTGACCACCCTGGTCTTTTACATCGTCTTTAATAATATCGCCAAACTCGAATCGCCGGGGGCGGCCCCGTATATCCTTTTGGTCTTTGCCGGCATGGTGCCCTGGCAGTTTTTCGGCAATGCCCTGAGCGAGGCCAGCAACAGCCTGGTGGGCAATTCAAACCTGATCTCCAAGGTCTATTTTCCCAGGATGATCATCCCGGCCAGTTCCGTAATCACTTCCCTGGTCGACTTGTTGATCTCCCTGGTGATCCTGGTGATCCTGTTTATCTATTTTCAGTACCTGCCGGATCTGAAAGTATTATTGCTTCCCGTTTTTATTTTGATGGCTTTTATAGCCGCTTTCGGCACAGGCCTGTACCTGACAGCCCTGAACGTCAAATACCGGGACTTCAGGTATATTATCCCGTTTATTATCCAGTTTGGATTGTACATCACACCGGTCGGATACAGCAGCGCCGTCATCCCGGATCAATACCGCCTCTGGTATTCCCTGAATCCCATGGTGGGCGTCATCGACGGATTCCGTTGGTGCCTCCTGGATGAACCTTTTTACAGGGATGGGTTTTTGATCTCACTGGCCATTTGTTTGTTTTTTTTATGGATTGGGATCCGGCATTTCAGGAGGACGGAGAAGAGTTTTGCGGATGTCATTTAGTGGTCAGTAGTCAGTAGTCAATAGTCAATAGTCAATAGTAAACAGTCAATAGTCAGTTACTTAGCCTCAACCTCAACCTCAACCTCAACCTCAACCTCAACCTCAACCTCAACCTCAACCTTAACCTTAATCTTAACCTCAATTGCCCGTCATAACCGCCGAAAATCTCTCTAAAAAGTTCGTGATTGCCCACGAATCCAGGGAGCGTTATACCGCCCTGCGGGATGTGATGGCCCGGGGAGTGAAAAAGATTTTTTCTTTCCCCGGCAGCTTATGGTCCGGAAGCACCTCCAGGGCAACTAAGGAAGAATTCTGGGCCCTCAAAGACCTGAATTTTGAGATCAACCAGGGGGATCGCGTTGGCATTATCGGGAGGAACGGGGCGGGTAAGAGCACCCTCCTGAAAATCCTCAGCCGGATCACCCCGCCTACTGAAGGCAAGGTGACGATCAAAGGCCGGGTCGCCAGCCTGCTTGAGGTGGGCACGGGTTTCCATCCCGAACTCACCGGCCGTGAAAACATCTTCCTCAACGGCGCTATTCTTGGCATGAGCCGGGCGGAGATCCGGAAAAAGTTTGACGAGATCGTGGCTTTCGCCGAAGTGGAGAAATTCCTGGATACACCAGTGAAACGGTATAGCAGCGGTATGTATGTGCGGCTGGCTTTTTCGGTAGCGGCCCATTTGGAACCGGAGATATTGATAGTTGATGAGGTATTGGCCGTCGGTGATGCACAATTTCAAAAAAAATGTTTGGGCAAGATGGAAGATGTGAGTAAGAATGAGGGAAGGACAGTGTTGTTCGTGAGTCATCAATTTGAATCTCTAAGAGCATTTTGTAATACTGGAGTATTATTAGCTAACGGAATTTTGGCTAGTCAAAGTTCGTTGGAAGAATGTATCGAGGTTTATCAACGCAGTACAAATGTTCAAAGAAACTGTACATACACCAATGATGATGGACTATTTTTCAAAAAAATGATTTTAAAGGAAGATCAAATTCAAATTGGCAATAGCATAACAATTAAAATTGCACATTCGTTAAAATATAATCCGAATAATCTGATAATTGCAGTAAACATAAAAAATGAATTTGGCGAGACCATAACTCAAATATTAAATGTTGATAATAAAGTCAATTCCATCAGTAAGCCCGGTGAGTTTAACATAGAAATTCAAAACCTAAATTTTATTCCAGGGATTTATAATATAGCGCTATGGGTTGGGTTTGATATGATAAATGAGATTGAAAAAATTGATAATGTTTTGCAATTTGAAGTTTCAAATCAAAATTTTTCGGACAGACATACCCCATTTTCAAAGTCTCTTAAAACTTTTCACAAATCTAAATGGGAAAGCTTCTAAATAAATTTTCAAAATTTTGTCAATGGTTTTTATTAACCTCGAGCATTAAAACCTCATTAAAGCTTTTGGGGAAAAGTAATGGTCAAGAAATTAATTTCCAATTTCATGGTAATGACCTTTTCTTACGAAAGAATGAAGCTGATCTGGCAGTCTTTGAGTCTGTGTTCCAGCACAAACATCACCGAAGTGTGGTTAAATTATTTAACGACTATTACGTTATTGTGGACTTAGGTTCAAACATTGGACTAACTTTAATTGATTATGCCGAGGAGTATAAAAATGCAAAAATTTATGGGGTTGAGTTGGATTTCGACAATTATGAAATAGCAAAAAAGAACATTAATAGTTTTAGAAATATTTTTTTAATCAATGCGGGTATATGGAATGAAGATGGCTGGGTTCATTACGAAGGGAAGGATCCACAATCATTTGCTATAAGTGATTCAGCTATTGGGACCAAAGTTCCATCCATCACAATGACCTCCCTGATCAAAAAGTTTGGATTAAAAAAAATAGATTATTTGAAAATGGATATCGAAGGAGCAGAATATCAAATATTTAAGAAAGATATCGACTGGCTCTATCTTGTAGAATGTTTAAACATTGAAATCCATGACACAATCGAAATAAAGAAAGAAGATGGTATTTCAATAATATCTGAAATATTAAAAGGAAAGGGATTTAATGTTTTCACGAACAGCAATCATTGGTCATCAATAAGCGCATATAAATGATTATTGATGCTTTTTTAATGAGCAGCGAGACAGATCTTTTAGATTTAAGATTGAATTATTACAAAGACTATTTTGATTTTTTTCTTATATTAGAATCTTCTTTTACATTTTCTGGACAAACCAGGAATCTGGTTTTTCCAAATGTCAAACATAAATATTTAAAATTTGAGGATAAAATTATTTACGTACCAATTAATGAATTCCCAAAATTTTCTGATTCTTGGGGTATCGAATTTTATGTAAGAGATCAAATCCGAAAAATTTCTATAAATAAATTCTCCGATGAGGATTTGATAGTTATATCTGACGTTGATGAAATAATAAATATCGAAAAGATAAATTTGAAGGCTACAAAAGTGCCAACTCTTATTAAGTTAGACACCTACTATCATTTTTTGAACATAAAAGCATCTGAAGTTATTAATGTGAATTTAATTACGCCTTTAAAATTTATAAAAAGTATTGATATTGGTAATAGGTATACATATTACCAATTTGTTGTTCAACAAATAGAAAATAATGGTTGGCATTTAACGTATATGTTTGAAGGAAATATTGATGCATATCAAAAAAAAATAGAAGCCTTTTCTCATCAAGAATTAAATTTAGCTAAATACAAGAATAAGGAGAACATCAATAATTGTTTGAAATATGCTTTGGATATATATAATAGAAAATGGGTCAAATACAAGTTTGTAAATATTTCCAATGAATTCAGTGCAAACTTTTTAAAGGTTATCAGAGATTTAGGTTTATTGAATAAATGGACTACAAAAAATTTAAATTTATTAAACCCCAGATATTGGCTCAACCTAACCTCTCTGGTAATGTACTATAGAAATCAGTTTTGGTTTTACAGGAATTCATTTGTGAAAAAATCCAAAATCTATCCTTTCTACCGTTTTGTTAAACAATTAATTAATTTTTAATGATAACAATCGGATTATTAGCATACAATAAGCCACAATTTATTTCCCGGGCAATTAATTCAGTTCTCAATCAAAACTTTAAAAGTTTTAGTTTAATTATTTCAGACGACAGTAGTAACAACGATGTTGAAAATATTGTTAATAGTAAATATTCAGACGACAGCCGAATAACATATATCAGAAGACCAAGGATTGGAATGACAAATAATTTTGTCGCAACAATGTTAACTTGTACTACAAAATACTTCATCTGGCTTTGCGATGATGATTATCTTTCTGAAGATTATTTGGAAAAAACAATAACATTTTTAGAAGAAAATAACGAATATGCTCTAGTAACAGGAACTACTAGGTTCTTTGATGGAAATGGTATTTTAGACAGACATGAATTTCTTAACCTTGAAGATGATAATCCTTCAAAAAGAGTAATAAACTATTTCAGAAAGGTTAACAGCAATATTATTTTATATGGGGTAATGAAAACTGCGGAAGTAAAGCATTTCATTTATCCCGACATCTTTGGCGCTGATTTATTCTGGAGCAGTCAGGTTGTCTGCTCTGGCAAAGTAAAAATATTAGGTGACACCTTTTTCTATTATAATCTAGAAGGTATCTCCTCTGACACACAAAAATTAGCAGAATATTACAATAGAAATCAAAAAAAGAAGAACCCATACCTGATTGTTAGAAATGTAGCTTTTAACATGATTATAAAAAGGAAAGGGGCATTTAGGAAATTGAAATTTATTCAATCTAAATTACTTTCCTTCAGGGTATGGCTGATTTTAAGAGATAGATTTTGCCTTACAAAATTAGAGTCAACAATAAGACAAAATTTAAAACTCAGGAGTAGATGGAAGTTTATTTTTAGATGAAGAAAATTCTGTTAGTTTCTCATAGCCAAAAACTTGGTGGGGCAGAAAGATGTTTATATGAATTAGCATCTGGCCTAATGAAGCAATATGAGGTAATAATAACATTGCCGTCCAAAGGAGAAAATTTCCAAATGTTTAATGAACTTGGATGTAAATTGATTTTTGTTTCTTATCCATGGTGGTTACACTTTTCTTATGAAAAAATTAGTTATTATAAAATTATTCGAAAAACATTTAGCCAGTTATATGCTATTTTAAAGTTCTGTCTGTACATTTTAAAAATTGAACCAGCGTTTATAATTTCAAATACTTCAACTGTTGCTGCTGCCGCATTGGCCTCAAAAATCCTTGGTAAGAAACACTATTGGTTTCTACATGAATTATTAGATGAAGATCATGGACTGAAATTCGACTATGGATGGAAATTCTCAACGATAGTGATTTCGCATACAAGCAAAAAGATATTCGTAAATTCCAAGTTTGTAAAAAGTAAATTTGGGACATTTATTAAGGAGGAAAAACTTCAGGTTATAAATATGAATGTCCCAAAACCTTCGATAACTTTAGCTCAAGAGAATAATTTAGATCCGCGGGTAATAAATCTATATGTGATAGGCCAGATACAATCTGGAAAGGGGCAGCTTATGGCTATAAAGGCTCATCAAATTTTACTGAAGAAAAATTATATATCCCGACTTACTATAATTGGATCAGTATCTGATAAAGATTATTTTGAATTGATCACAAATTACATTGATTCAAATTCTATCACAGCAGTCGAATTCAAGTCTTTCGCAATCCATCCTTTTCAACATATTGCAAGCAATGCTATTGGTTTAATGTGTTCAGAATTTGAAGCATTTGGAAGAGTAACAATTGAATTCATGAAAGTAGGTATACCGGTGGTTGGTTGTAATTCAGGCGAAACTAAAAATATTATACAGGATGGATATACCGGGTTACTTTTTATGAAAAATGATGCGTCAGATCTAAGTGCAAAGATACTGGCTCTTGTTACCAACAGTGATATGAAGAATGAAATAGTGAAGCGAGCAAAACTTTTTGCTGAAGAGACCTTCAATGCAACAGATTATTTTCAACAGATTCATAGAGTTTTAAATGCATGATGAATAATATTAAAAGCAAGTTAGCAGGATTATTAAACCGTTTCCCATATATAAAAACGCTTTATAAATTCAGATCCGACTATTATAAAAATTCCTGTTATGAACCAGGCCATTATTATTCGCCAATAGTGAATATGGATGACATAAAAAGGAACGAAATTCAAATTTGGAAAAATAAATCAGTTGAGGTTATACCGGGAATAAATTTAGATTCTGAAGAACAACTTTTGCTACTAAATGAATTTGGTAAGTATTATCAGGGGATTCCGTTTAGTGCTATAAAGCAGAAGAATAGAAGATATTATTTTGAAAACGATCTTTTCTCATACACAGACGGTATAATGCTTTACTCATTTATAAGGCATTTTAAACCTAGGCGTTTAATTGAAGCCGGGTCTGGTTTTACATCTGCTCTATTTCTTGATGTTAATAGCATTTATTTTGAGAAATCAATAAAGCTAAGCTTTATAGAACCGTATCCTGAGCGCCTATATTCACTGATATCTGAAGAAGATAAGAAAAATACGGAAATTATAGTTGACGGGATTCAATCAGTAGATGAATCATACTTTGAACAATTGAAGGAGAATGATATACTGTTTATTGATGGCTCTCATATTTCAAAAACAGGGAGTGATGTCAACTTCGTACTTTTTGAAATTCTTCCTAAATTACATTCCGGTGTATTGATACATTTTCATGACATATTTTATCCATTCGAATACCCTAAAGAATGGGTGTATGGAGGCTTCAATTGGAATGAAATATATTTAATTCATGCTTTCCTTATGAATAATGCGGAATATAAGATAAAATTGTTTGCCCATTATTTACATACTCATCACCCAGAAGCATTTAGAGAAATGCCTTTATGTTATAAAAATTCCGGAGGTAGTTTGTGGCTGCAGAAAAAATAAACTACAAATTATTATAATTTATTTTGAAGACTATACCTGTAATTTCTGTATTAATGGTTTCTTATAATTCTGCACGTTTTATTAAGGATTCAATACAAAGTATTTTAAATCAATCATATGTAGATTTTGAATTAATCATATGTGATGATAACTCTACTGATAATACCTGGGAAATAATTTCAGAGTATAATGATACAAGAATTCTAAAGATAAAAAATGAAGTTAATATAGGCGAAAATGCAAACCGGAACAATGCAATTTCATTATCAAAGGGGCAGTGGTTAATTTTTATAGATGCTGATGATATTTTGTATGATTATGGCCTTGAAATATTTGTTAGGCATGTCACTAATAATGAAGATTGCGGTATGATCATAGCAAGACCTTGGGACGAAAGAATACGTTATCCTTTTAAAATATATCCACTACAGTTTTATCAATTTGAATATCTCGATAATTCTATAATTGGCAGAAATTTCACCAAGGTTCTGTTCAAGAAATCCGCCATTATTGAAACAGGATGTTTTGACAATATGCAAATAAAGATGGGGGATGCATATATTCAATATAAAATTGGGATGCTTTATCCGTCAATCATTATTCAAGATGGATTGAGCTGGTGGCGAAGGAGAAAGGGGCAAGCATCTGAAAAACTTATCCAAAATACTGACCTTTTTATCATAGATAGTTATAAGTATTTAGTACCTCTTTTAGCTAACAAAAATAATCCTCTTAATAATGAACAGAAAGAAATTGCACTCAATAATCTTTATGGAAGTTATTCTCGTTTTGTCCTTAAACTTTTGATTACCTTTAAATTTTCAAAGGTAATTTCACTTTTGAAGATTCATCCTATTCCTATAAAATATTTCAAATCAATATTAAGGCCTCAAAAGCGAGATTATTTTAGAAATTATTCGGGTGAAAATCCACTTGTATAAGAAATAATGTTAATAAAAAAATCGATAGAATTTTATAAGAAGCACAAAGGTAAAGGACTTACAAGGAAAATCCTGTTTTATTTAAATAAAAAGCTGACATTTCCTATTGGCAGAGTTTTACGTAGTAGGTTATTTTTTAATAATTCAACTGTTATAATAGGAAGAAATGTTATAATTCATGGACTTTCAAATAGGGTTTTTTGTGGGATGAATGTAAATATTTATGACAATGTTATTATTGAGTTTGGATCAGAAAGTGAATTAGTGGTTGGGGATAATTGTTTATTCTCTTATGGAGTAGTGATAGCAGTAAATTCTAAAATAAAAATTGGAAATGACGTTCAGATTGGCGAGTATACATCTATTCGTGACACCACTCATCGTTACGACCGTAAAGATGTTCCAATGAAGATTGCAGGGGATACTTCTGATCCTATCAGCATAGGTAATAATGTGTGGATAGGGAGAGGCTGCTTAATATTGCCGGGTACTATTATTGAAGACGGAGTAGTAATTGGTGCTAATAGCGTGGTTAAGGGTGCTTTAAGAAAAGATGGTATTTATGCAGGCAACCCTTGTCAATTTATTAAATTGAGATTTTAGTTGTTAAATAATGAGTTTAAGTTCAATTCAATAACAATCAATTATTTCTAGTGAAAATTATAAAAATATTAATTATAGGAACCATTCAAGTATGGTCATTGGAGAGAGGATCTACAAAAAACATCTTAATAGTTTTGGGATCGAAACAGAATTATTCACAGCCGAGGATATATTTTATTATTACTTCAATGAAAGTCTTTTTAATAAACTCCAATACAGATCTGGACTTTCAAAAAATATCTACGCCATTAATGATGATATATACAAACTAGTCGAAATGGATAAGCCAGATCTGATCTGGGTATTTAAAAGAATGGAATTGTTGCCTTCTACTTTGAGACAACTAATAAAGCAGGGAATTATACTAGTGAATTACAATCCAGACAATACTTTTTATTTCAGTAGCAGGGGTTGTGGAAATATAAATGTGACCCGGTCGATCAGCCTGTATGATATCAATTATACTTATGACCGCGGTGTTCAGAAAACCATCTTGTACCAGTTTAAACTGCCTTGTTTTATATTTCCGTTTGGCTTTGAATTATCATCAACCTCGTATGAGCGATGTACCAAACAGGAGGAAGTGCTCAAACCCTGCTTCATTGGTAATCCTGACAAGTATCTGGTGCATTTTCTGGAAAAAGTCGCCGATTCAATACCTTTGCATGTTTATGGTAACCACTGAGACCGCCATACTCACCATCAAGTAATCACTGTGCATCCTCCAGTGTATGGAGAGGAGTTCTGGAAAGCATTCTATAGATATAGGGTTCAATTGAGTTTAATGCGCCCATACAATCCAACATCGCACAATATGTGTTCCTTCGAAATTCCGGCGGAGGGAGGTATTGGTCTTTATCCGGATTGATCACAGAGAGTATTTCGGCAACGACAACTTGGTCACTCTATTCACCGATACCGAAATCTGCCTCAAACAGGTAAATGTCATTTTGAATATGACACTCCAGGCCGCTTTAGATCTGGGTCGCAGAGCCCGAAGACTCTCCTTGAGCAAAAGATATGATTATTTTAGCAGAACAAGGAAGTTCTTAAGCGATATCAACGAATTTCGGATTTGAAGAAACTTTGTATCCTCCATTTTCAGCCGGTGGAGAAATACCCACCCGCTTTTAATCTCACAAGACTACTTGCTGCAACCCATATGCAACATGTTGAAATTCATTTGATCACTACTGATGCTGGGAACGGAAAACAAAAAATGTATATTCCAAATGTTAATATTCACCGTGAGGCGAAATGGCAAAGTGACATGAGCAGGACTTCACGATTGTTCTTATATCTAAGGTTTTTCATTTGTGCCTTTCTTCGGTTGTCAAAGGTGAAACCTTCGGCTTTGTTATATTATGAAACGGTATCAGCGGCTGCTCCTTATTTTTATAATAGATGGCTGAATTCCTCCTGCAGGATATTTATTCACTATCATGAATACATCAGTCCTGGGGAATATTCTTCGGGCCCGATTTTTAACCGGTGGCTACACCGGTTGGAAAAACATTTATATAAGAAATCATATTGGGTTTCGCATACCAATGAAGACCGGATGCGACTTTTTATAAAAGATTTGGGAAAGGATGCGCCAACAAAAACTTATATACTGCCCAATTACCCGCCTGCGTCGTGGGCGAAGACAGGCCCTGTGACCATCAAGGATGGGTTAAACAGGATTGGATTTGTGTATGTTGGAGCGCTCAGTTCTGAAACCATGTATTTCAAGGAGATGGCTAACTTTATTTCTTCGAGACCTTCTGAGTGTTATTGGGATATTTATAGCGATAATTACTCCCCCGAGATCATTCAATATCTGGATTCTGTTGTTCCCCGGAATATTCATTTTAAGGGTTTTGTCAAATATGATCAACTTCCTGACATTCTTCCAAAGTATAGAATCGGTTTAGTGCTGTATAAGGGGCATATACCCAATTACACATATAATATTCCCAATAAACTTTTTGAATATCATGTATGTGGTCTTGACGTATGGTTTCCCAAGCAGATGGTTACCTCGGATACATTATCTACCAAGGGGACTTATCCGAAAATCAGTTCTGTGGATTTTGAGAAACTGGAAAGGATATCCTTGTCTGCAATGGTGGACCGCTCCGGCTTAGAATACCGGAAGAACGAGTTTATTTGCGAAAATACCTATGAACCTCTGATTCGGGAGCTATTGAATGAAAAGAATGCATTACGCATAACCCCATAGAAGACGGTACCATGGACCTGATCAAAATAAACCTGGGATGTGGTCATGTAAGACCTGCGGGGTGGATTAATACTGATTCCTCCTGGAATGCCAATCTTCAAAGAAGTCCCTTTTTGAGAAAAATTGTGGTTCCTCTATTTAAGCATGTAGTCTATAAGAACCATAATCTTACCTATATGAATCTTAACAGAACGTGGAAATGGGGAAATGATTCAGTGGATATTGTATATGCCTCTCACTTGTATGAACATTTAACCCTTGATTCCGCCCGGTTAATGTTAAGGGAAAGCTTTCGTTGCTTAAAGCCTGGAGGGGTGATCAGATTGGTTGTCCCGGATTTATTTAAACTCTGCAAAAAATACATTTTAGAATTTGAAAATCAAAACTCAAAGGCCTCAGAATCATTATTGTGGGCATTGAATTTGCACAGGGAAGGGCAATATGGTAAATTGAATTTTTTGAAAAAACTGATCTTCGAAATTCAAGGATACCCCCATCAGCATAAATATATGTACGACAGCAGGAGTTTATCAGAGAAGCTGCTTCATGCCGGTTTTATGGATTTAAAAGAATGCAGGTATGGCCAGAGTGTATACATGGAGAGTTGTATTAAAGAGGTGGAAGGGAATGTGGAATCCTATTTGTCTGTTTACCTGGAGGCGCTTAAGCCATTTTGAAATAGGAAATGAAGAATGATTAAATTTTCTATTTGCATTCCTCATTTCAATAGGTTTGAATACCTAAAAAAATCCCTGAAAACCCTTGAACTCCAATCATACCCTGAACTTGAAATCATTGTAGGCGATGATTGTTCGTCTGATGAGACCAAACTGGGTATTCAGGATATTCAATTAACCTTCAGGCATAAACTGGTATATCACCGTTTCGAATCCAACCAGGGATATGATCGCAACTTTAGAAAATCAATAGAACTTGCCAGCGGACACTATGCGATAGTGATCGGTAATGATGATACCATAAATCCAGACTTTTCTCTTCTTAAATTGGCGGATTTTATAGAAAATAACGGTTTTCCCGAATTGGGATTTTCCAATTTCCTGGAAGATGAAATTAAACGAAAATTTGTGCAAAGGGCAGCCGCAACCGCCATACTCGGAAGCGGTTATGGTGTGGCCATGAATTATTATTCCTGTTTCAGTTTTGTGGGCGGAACGATTTGGAAAAAAGAGAGTTTTGACCGGTTTAATTCGGAAAGTCAGGACGGAAGTATTTATTCACAGATATATCTGGCCGTTTTGATGATTTCCCGAGGATGCCGTTTGTTTTCAATAAAAGAACCGATGGTCATTAAAGACCTGGTGCTGGAGAATCAAAAGGAGAGGAACTCGTACCTGCAGACTATTGCCAGGAAATGGACCGATTATAAGCCGTTAAACGGCGGTTTACATTCGGTGATTCACGTTTTAATAGAAGGATTAAGAGCGGCGGGCGTCCTGAACCAAGCAAGGACTTACCTTGTATTCAGGAGAATATATACGTTGACCTATCCCTATTGGTTACTGGATTACAGGACTCATGGAGCCTTTCCTGCTGCAGTAGGCCTAATGCAAGGTATGGTGCCTCACCGGAGCCCGGATATTGGGTTGTTGAATGGCATGCAAACCATTCGGCTTTGGGTATGGTACAGCCTGGCCAGCCTGGCTGGACTAGTGACTCCATTGTTTATTTTTACCCGCACCAAAAGTCTTTTGTATAAAATGGTCAAAAGAAGATAGAAAGCATGATGAGAATGATGATCATTGGTGAGTTTGGCGTCGGGTCCCTTGAAGGGTCGTATTATAGAGCGGCCTTAAAATCTGGCTTCGTTATAGAAGTCTTTGAACCCCTGAAAGAACAGAAAGCCTTTCTAAAAGGTGGATCGGCCGGACAATTGATACACAAATTTTTACCAGTCGATGCCTGGAGCAAAAAGATGAACAGAAAATGGGTCTCCAGGGCCATTTCATTTGGACCCGATGTGATTTTATGTTTTACTAATACCAGGGTTTTGCCGGGGGCATTGGCCAGCATCAAAGCCTTGCGACCAAAGGTTAAATTGGTTTGGATCTGGCCGGATCCTCCTCTTAGCCTGGAAACCCATACGATTTTAAATGGGCGATTGGTTGATCTCACCGCTACTTTCAGTTCATCCAGTGTTGCGGTTTTGGATAAATTGGGTTTCTTCAATGTCCGTTGGATTCCCCTTGCGGCAGATCCTGATTTGCATGCAATGGAAGTTAGGAGCCAAGGGTTTTTGCGGGACATCGGATTTGTTGGGGGGTGGCGGCCGGAAAGAGAGGAGGTTTTAAGCGCAATTTGCGAGGCCTTTCCGGATCTCGTCATTGAGATTCACGGACCTTACTGGAAAAGGGACTGCAAAAACAGGCAGGTAAGGAAAAGAGTAAAAGGACCAGGGCTTTATGAAAAGGACCTGGCCACCTTTTTCAATACTACAAAAGTAAACCTGAATGTGATGGATCAAACCCATTTTATGTCTGCCAACATGAGATTTTTTGAAATTCCTGTCGCCGGGGGACTCCAGCTCAGTTCCGCATGCCCGGAAATGGAAGGTTCATTCCATAATATGAAGCATGTTATCTATTTTTCAGAGGTTCATAAAATCACGGAACAATTAAAATGGATTTTTAACCACCCGCTGGAAGCGGATAAGGTCCGAAGGGCTGGAAATAAAATGGTAATGGGTAAGCACACTTATATCCAAAGGTTTGACTTGATTTTAGAGCACCTCGGATTAAAACAGGATAAGACTTGATTCATGGGGAAGAGTGAGGTCAGCCTGACCGAAGCAAAAGGATTTATAGGACATTCAGCACAACCGCAGATTCTGTTGAATGATGTGTTGAAATTTCCGGTGTCCCTTTTATTGCTCTTATTGCTGGGAATTTATTGGATTACCGGAAACGAAGTGCCGGTTATTTTCTCATTAGCTGTACTGTTGTTTTTATACATGATCTCAGGTTTGGGCCATAAACTCATCATTCCTGAAGCGATGGCCTTTTATATCATTATGATATACCTTCTTTTCCCTCTATGGGGATATCAAAGGTATCCCGCCCAACATCCCCTTTCCACCTTGTTCGATGTTTATATGAGGGTGCCCAGGGAGGAATATTTTGAATTTGCTATTCCTGCCGTTATTCTTTTTATTTCAGCCATGTTCAATGCGCAGCGAAACAATGATATCTCATTTACAAGCTCCCTGTTTACCAGCGCCAGGACCAGGTTGGCTGGGGTCCAACAGGTGGGTGTGGTTTTGATTGTAACCGCATTGATGGCCTATTTCCTGGGCCCTCGGATGCCTTCCGGTTTACAATATGTATTGCAGCTTGGTTTCCTGGCGATCATCCCCGGCCTCTTCTATTTATACTTTCAACCTGGGCGTGGCCTGGGAAAAACTGTGATGGTCCTGACGGGCCTGGCGTGGTTGTTTTATCTGGCCATTAAATCCACTATGTTTACCCTGATCGTCTATATGGGCATCGCCTCCCTGGGTTTCCTTTTTATTGGAAGGAAGATCAGCATGGCTGGTAAAGTGGCTGTATTCTCAATACTCTTGATCGTTGGGCTGGTTATGCAGTACACCAAGGCCAACTACCGGAATTTGATTAGAGTGAATAAGGCCGAAAGCGGGGATATCCGGGTATTCAGCAGGTTGTTTTTGCAAAATCTGGTGAACATTGATCAGGCGGTATTGGACGGGGCATTTTTTCCTATTTATATGCGAGGAAACCAGGGATATCTTTTGTCCAGGGTCATGGAGCATGTACCCGGTCGCAAACCTCACGATGGAGGAAGGTTATTAGGCAAAACCCTGGTTTCAAGTTTTATTCCGCGTTTGTTTTGGCCCAATAAACCTGAAGCCGGGGGTAGGTTTAACATCGAATATTATACCTCTTTGAAATTAAGCCGGCGGACTTCCATGAATGTCGGCCCGATCGGTGAAGGTTATGGCGCATTCGGCAAATGGGGAGGTATGCTCTATATGATTTTTTTCGGGACCGCACTGGGGCTGGCCAACCGGGTATTTCTCAACACCTGCACAAAGCTTCCCCTGTTATTGTTCTGGCAACCGCTTGTCTTTTATGAGGTGATATATTGTATGGAGAACGACAGCATGCAGGCATTTAATTCGCTTATAAAAATTGCCTTTTTGTTATTTATCCTTAATAAAATTTTCCCGAAACTTTTCAAGGGCAAGCCATTGGATTCCTATGCGGGGTATGGGGATGGAGGGTTCCCAAAACTTCAACGATTGGATTGAGCAGGTTTTATAATTTTCTTATCCGTTCAGACCGCGTTATACTGGTATACGGATTGGTTATCCTTTGTGCGACCTGTAGGATCTCCCGACCCGCGCTTTTACCGGAAGGGGACGGAAAGACCGGGCAGGCCATTGGGTTGGAATTTTTCCCTAATGCTGATCAACCGGATCGGGATATTACCCATGAATTGCAGGAAGCGATGGATGGACTTTCGGTTTACCCAAGAGGCTTTAACCAGGGTAAGAAATCCTATTCCACCGTTCATTTGAAAAGAGGTAAATATTTTATTTCCGAAACCCTGATCCTCCGTGGAAAGATCGGGTTTCGGATCATCGGTGAAGATCCGCAACATACCATTTTGGAATGGAGGGGAAAAGAAAAGGATACCATGCTTTGGGCTGACGGTTCGGCTTACTTTAAGGTATCAAACCTGACTTTTCACGGTGGATTTCGGACCGGCATGGAAGGGATTGGTATTCATTGGGCCACCCGGGCTTCAGGAGGGGTAAACCATTTCGCATCTTTAAATATTGAAATTAATAACTGCCGGTTTACCGGGGGCATGGACGTTGGCGTGGGGGGCGGGTCTTATGCTTCAGGGGATTGGACCGGAGCAAACGACAGCGAGGTGACCATCCGGTATTGCGAATTTGACGGTTGTGCCTCCGCGGGAATCAGGATTGCCGGATTCAATGCACTGGATTATTGGATATGGAATTGCAGATTCATGAATTGTGTTATAGGAGTGGACTGCAGGCATGGGAATTACCATGTGTACAATTCTTATTTCAGACAATCCGCTCTGGCAGATGTGCACAACACGGGAGGATATTATACTTCTTTGAGAGGATGTTTTTCTGAAAACAGCATGGCCTTCTCCGTTGATGGGGGGAGCAGCAGCAATCCGTTTAAGCGTGTTTTTGAAAACAATATTGTGAAACAACCTAAGGAATTGCCCATTCAATATCATCATATTGGGAAATTAAGTCTTTACGGTAACCGGATTGACCGCTCCCAGGCAGATACCCTGAACCGGAAGAATCCAGTAAGGAGCCCGGACCCCCAAATGGATCCTTCCCCGGTTTCCGTCACCTACGGCAGCTGGTATCCTTCCATTTTCACGATTTTATCCTTGAGGAATAAATTCTTTTATGCTGCCCCCTTTAGGTTTTCATCGGCACACCCGAGCATGCTTTATCAGGCGGACGATAAAGTGGGTCATACCGTTTCCTCGGAGGGACTTGAGTCTTTTGAAAAAACAGGAATTCAGGCCGTTCCAGTCCTAAAAGAAACCGTATTCCGGGTGCCGTTAAATTCAACAACGGATGAACTTCAGGCGATTATACAAAGGGCATCTGCATCCGGTATAGAAAATCCGGTGGTTCAGTTTGAATATGGAAGGTATGCCTTAAACAAATCTGTTTTCATTCCTGCCCACAGCCGAATCAAACTAAGGGGAGAAGGACTGATTTACTCAAGCATGTTGGTAATCGAGAATCCCGAGATCTTTAAAGGGGAGGCCCTGTTTATTGTCCGTGGTCCGACAAATGTCAGCATTCAGGATTTACATATAGTCGGGAATACAACTCGAGGAGGGAGCAAACTCATTGGAATTGATTTCAGGAATGTAGATACCAGGAATGCGCGGGTGGTCATGGATCAGCTGTACTGCCCCGCTGAAACCAGCGTCTTTGTAGACCGTTACAATTATACTTTATTTGAAAAGAACAACTCCTTTTTCAGCGATGGCAATATCATCATTGGGGGAGATGAACAAAAAGCAGGCAGGGGCACCTTAAGGTTCCATGCATTTGGAGGGCAATATGCCGGAACGCAGGTTTTCAACGGGGCCAGGGCGGTATTTAAAGATTGCTGGTATGAAGGGAGCCGCAAAATTCCGTTAAGCCTGGTTGGGGACGGGGAGATCCTGATTGATGGAGCGATGTGCGCTCCGAATAAACTGGACAGTACGACCACGATTGCCATTGAAGGTTTCCGGGGAAAGGTCACACTGGCCAATATGTATATGTATGGGTCGATTCTTCTAAAACCATCCATGGACTCAAAGATTTTCCTTTGGAATATAAACATGAACCAGGTGGCCAGGCCAAGCCTATTTGCACAAGAAACTTATCCAGGTCAAGTGGCCATCGCGGGCATCACTACGGACTGCAATTTCCCTGGGGAGCTGGATTGTGGCGGGTTTAAATCCTATGAAGACCGCTTCCATAATATTTCCGATAAGAATGCTTTCATTTTATCCAATATGGAGCCCGGTATGAATGTAATGCCGGTTGAAGGATTATTGCCTGGTGATTTAAACCAGATCTCCGTTTCGAGAGTTTCCATGGAAGGGATGGGGATTGGTTTGAAATTTTCTAAGTGAATAGAAGTTTTCTTTTTTTGATTTGCGCAGGTTGTTGATTTTCACCGACTGGTACCCACCTGCATATAAGGCCGGAGGACCAGTCCAGTCCGTACATTTAATGTCCCGGCAGCTTGGAGGTACTTTTCACCAGAGAATCGTGACCAGGGCTTATGATTTGGGTGTGCATGCCCTTCTTCAGGGAATACGGCCTGATTCCTGGCTCAGTCAGGAATCAGGAGTGGAAGTATATTATGATTCATTAAAACCTGGCCGTTTGTCGCACTTGGTTCACCTAATAAGTGAATATGACCCGGACGTGGTCTACCTCAATAGTTTATATTCGGTAAAATTTACCTTCTATCCCATCCTGGCTCATCGGTGGTTAAAACACCGTTCCAGGATCATCGTGGCCCCCAGGGGTATGCTTAAGGAAAGTGCGCTGCGGTTGAAGTTTATTAAAAAGTTTCTTTTTATAAAAGCCGTAAGAGGGATGCAGCTTCAAAAGGGCATTGAGTTTCATGGGACGAATGTCAAGGAGGGGGAAGAAATCCGGAAAGCATTGGGGGGAGTGCGCGTGCACATCATCGGGAATCTGGCCAAGGAAATTAAATCGGAATGGGTTCAAATCGGAAAATCCAGAGGTCAATTAAATATTATTACGGTATCGAGGGTACACCCCGTCAAGAACCTCCATTATTTCCTCACAATTCTTAGGCAACTGGCACAACCAGTTAAATTCAGCATTATAGGGAATGTGGAAGACATGGAATACTTTCGGAAATGCCAGGAGATTTTATCTCAATTGCCGGTACATATCCATGTGGATTTTCTCGGGGACATTCCTCATCATGAAATATCTCCGAGGTTGGAGTCCAATCATCTTTTTGTGCTCCCTACCTTAGGAGAAAATTTTGGCCATGCCATCCTTGAGGCATTGTCATCAGGGCGCCCCGTCCTCATCAGCGACCAGACCCCATGGAGAAACCTGGAGGAAGCTAAGGCGGGTTGGGACTTGCCCCTCTCAGATCCCGGGCAGTGGCTCAAGAAATTGGAAGAAGCTGCATCCTGGGATCAGGAAGAATTCGATGCCTGGTGCCGGGGAGCCCAGGAATATGCCAGGGTACATACCAATACAACGGAGCTGATTGAAAAGTATAAAAAGATGTTCAGTGAATCATGAAATTTAAAAGTTAAAATAGTGTTCCACTCTGACCTCTGACCTCTGACCTCTGACCTCTGACCTCTGACCTCTGACCTCTGACTTCGATGACTATTCTTGGCCTCAACGCGTATCATGCCGATTCTTCCGCAGCCCTTTTCATCGATGGCCGTCTGCAGGCAGCCGCCGAAGAAGAACGTTTCACCCGGATTAAACACTGGGCCGGCTTTCCCATGGAATCCATCCGCTTTTGCCTCAGGGACAAGGGCCAGCAATTAAAGGACTTGGATTTTATCACCATAGGGAGGAATCCTAAAGCCAAACTTTGGAAAAAAATCCTGCTCCTGGTGCGGCAGCCCGCCCTCTTGCTGAACTTATCTGATCGGGTAAAAAACCAGTCGGTAATTTTTGATCTGAAACAGGCCCTTGCAGGGGTGGATGGCAGCCTCGACCTGCTTTCAATAAAAAAGCGCCTGATGCTGATTGAACACCACCGCAGCCATCTGGCCTCTGCTTTTTATCCCTCCCCTTTTGAACAGGCTGCCGTCCTGTCTTTGGACGGATCCGGTGATTTTACTACCACCATGAGGGCTATTGGGAAAGATTACAAACTGCAGGTCCTGGACAGTGTGGACTTTCCGGTGTCCTGCGGGCTGTTCTATACGGCTTTTACCCAATTCCTGGGCTTTCCGAATTACGGGGATGAGTATAAGGTGATGGGCCTCGCCTCCTATGGACAGCCGAGGTATGCAGACCAGGTGAAAAAATTATTGCGGTTTCTTCCCAACGGGCTGTTTGACTGGGACCAGGCTTATTTTGTACATCCAACACAAGCCGGCTTCAGGTATGAAAATCATGTGCCCCGGGTAGGCGATCTTTACTCCGGCAAATTTGTAAAGCTGTTCGGCCCTCCCAGGCAAAAAGAAGAAGAGCTGAGCGCTTATCATAAGGACCTGGCGGCATCGGTACAGCGGGTGACGGAAGAACTTATCTTCCACATCGCCTCAGACCTGAGAAAAAAGACAAATTTGGACAATCTCTGCCTGGCCGGAGGGGTGGCTCAGAATTCCGTGGCCAATGGTAAATTGACGGATGCGACAGGATTCAGGCAAGTCTATATCCCTTCCGCGGGGCACGATGCCGGCATTTCCATGGGCAGCGCCATGTATGCCTGGCACCATATCCTTGGCCACAAAAGAACAGAGCCGGTGCGCCATGCATACAACGGTGCACATTTTTCGAACGCGGATATCGAACAATTGCTCAAAAGCAAGTCGGTGGAATTCCGGAAATACGAGGATGAAGAGTTGTACGATATCGTCACGGATAAATTGATCGAGCCCGGAGTGGTGGGTTGGTTTACGGGAAGGGCCGAATTCGGCCCCCGCGCCCTGGGTGGCCGATCCATCCTGGCCGACCCGCGCAATCCCCATGCCAAGGAATTGCTCAACCTCAAAATCAAAAGGAGGGAAAGCTTCCGCCCTTTTGCACCGTCCATCCTCAAGGAATACACCTCGGAATATTTTACCCGGAACGGAGAGGTGCCTTTCATGGAAAAGGTATATCCCATAAGAGAAGATAAAAGAGCGCTTATCCCCGCAGTCACCCACGTGGACGGCAGCGGGAGGCTCCAGACCGTGGATAAAAACACCGCTCCGCGCTATTACAAGCTAATCGAACGATTTCGGCAAAAAACGGGACTGCCCATCCTGCTAAATACCTCTTTTAATGAAAACGAACCCATCGTAAACACCCCCGGTGAGGCGCTGGATTGTTTTTTACGGACGAGGATGGATATGCTGGTGATGGAGAATTGTGTGGTAACCAGAAGTTAGCAGCTGGAAGTTAGAAGCTAGGGCGTTTTGGTCTGGCATTTCCGGGGATTTAGTAGACCCTCCCCAGCTTCCAGGTTAGAAGCCCGGAGTTAGAAGCTAGGGCGTTTTGGCCTGGCAGTTCCGGGGGGTTTAGTAGACCCTCCCCAGCTTCCAACTTCTAGCTTCCAGCTTCCAGGTTAGAAGCTCGGAGTTAGAAGCTAGGGCGTTTTGGCCTGGCATTTCTGGTGATTTAGTAGACCCTCCCCAGCTCCCAACTTCCAGCTTCCAGGTTAGAAGCCCGGAGTTAGAAGCTAGGGCGTTTTGGTCTGGCATTTCCGGGGGTTTAGTAGACCCTCCCCAGCTTCCAGCTTCCAACTTCCAGCTTCCAGGTAGAAGCCCGGAGTTAGAAGATGGGGCGTTTTGGTCTGGCAGTTCCTGGGGTTTAGTAGACCCTCCCCAGCTTCCAGCTTCTAGCTTCCAACTTCTAGCCTCCAGCTTCCAGGTTAGAGGCTCGAAGTTAGAAGATAGGGCGTTTTAGCCTGGCAGTTCCTGGGGTTTTGTGGTTCCTCCCCAGCTACCAGCTACCAGCTACCATCTACCATCTTCGAGCTTCCAGCTTCCAGCTTCCAGGTTACCCGCTTCACTAAAAAAGTGACAGAAGATCGAAAAATGAATAAGAAAACAACAGGATGGCCAGGCTCCATCGCCCCAACTTCCAGCTTCCAAGTTAGAAGCTAGGGCGTTTTGGCCTGGCATTTCCGGGGGTTTTGTGGTTCCTCCCCAGCTACCAGCTACCAGCTTCGAGCTTCCAGCTTCCAATTTATAACTTCCGTTTCACAGTGACCATTTCCATCATCACTCCCTCCCTGAACAATGAAACGGTCATCAGGGACTGCCTTGAAAGCGTCCGAACCCAGGATTATCCAGAAATTGAACATCTACTCCTGGATGGTGGATCGATGGACAGGACCCTCGAAATTGCAAGATCCTTTCCTCACCTGGCAGATATCCTTTCCGGAGCGGATGAAGGCATCTATGACGCAATCAATAAAGGAATAAACAGAGCGGCGGGCGAAGTGATCGCTGTCCTGAATGCCGACGACTTCTATCTCCAGCCGGGTGTTATTTCCCGCGTGATGAAATCCTTTAGGGAGGGAAAAGTGGACTCCGTTTATGGAGACCTCATCTATGTGAGCAGGAAAGACCCATCCAAAATCATCCGCACCTGGAAATCCGGCCCCTTTCAAAAAGAACTTTTTTTACAAGGTTGGATGCCGCCGCACCCGGCTTTCTTTTTGAGAAAGGACTGTTATTTGAAATATGGTTTGTACCGGAAGGAGTTGAGCATTTCTGCAGATTATGAATTGATGCTCCGAATGCTTTATCTCCATAGCCTCCCTTGCGACTACCTGCCCGAAACCCTGGTGGCCATGCGTACGGGGGGCGCAAGCAACCGCTCTTTCAAGGCCCGCTGGCTGGCTAACCGGCAGGACCGTGCTGCCTGGACAATGAATGGATTGAAGCCGGAGTGGTTGACGCTGTGGAAAAAACCTCTGAGTAAGTTGAAGCAGTATCTCTAGAGAAGGAGCTCGGAGTTAGGAGTTAGGAGTTAGGGCGTTTTGGCTTGGTGGTTTCTTGGTCATTTTGATGTTTCACAGTAATAAGGGTGTCTCGCTGAATAAGAATTCTGCTGTGCAGCCAGGAGCCATCGCCCCAACTTCGAGCTCCTAACTTCTAACTTCCATCTCCCTATCTTTACCCCTTCATGGAATACCAGATTTCTGACCTGTCGCCACATTTGTTCTGGGACGTGGATCGAACCGGAGTGGAATGGGGAAGACATGAGAAAATGATTGTTGAAAAGGTGTTGATGTATGGGTTGATAAGCGATTGGAGAATAATCAATGCCGTTTATGGAAAGGAAAAGATAAAGGAAATCAGTAAAACGATCCGGTCCATGGATGAGGTCACTTTGACCTTTTTATGCACCATATACGATCTCAAACCGGAGGATTTCAGATGTTACAGACTCAGACCGTTTCAACCGAACTTCTGGGAATAATCAGGTACCTTATGCAACATCCAGACCTTAAAGAATTTAGGTTGGTTGGTGGCACGGCCCTGGCTTTACAATTCGGCCATAGGAAGTCAATGGATATAGACCTGTTTGGCGACGCTGAAGTGTCCGGAGATCAAATTTTGGAGCTTTTGAATCAATACGGGTTTGTCGTCCCTGTCACCAGATCGAAAAATATCAATATTTTTCTTTTGGATGGTATAAAAATTGACTTTGTAAAGTACAGATATCCATGGATTGAGGGATGCATTGTGGAGGATGTCATTCGAATGGCCTCTCCTGCTGACATCGGCGCCATGAAAATAAATGCCATTACGGGCAGGGGAAGCAGAAAGGATTTTATTGATTTGTATTATTTGTTGAAAAAATATACTTTATTGGAGATCCTTGGTTTTTTTCAAACGAAGTATGAAGACGGTTCGATGTTTTTAGCTTTGAAAAGCCTATGTTATTTTAAGGACGCAGACCTTCAGCAACCCCCTTTCCTATTTGAGAATATTTCCTGGCATGATATGAAACAATCTATACTAAACGAATACAAAAAAATTGTCTGAGGCATGAAAAAAGCTTTAATCACGGGAGTCACCGGCCAGGACGGAGCCTACCTTTCCCATTTTTTATTACGAAAAGGATATGAGGTCCATGGCATTAAAAGGAGGGCTTCCTTGTTCAATACCGCCCGCATCGATGATATTTATCAGGACCCCCATGTGGACAATCAGCGTTTTGTGCTTCATCACGGCGATCTCTCCGACAGCACAAACATCATACGCATCGTCCAGGAGGTCCAGCCGGACGAAATCTATAATCTGGGCGCTATGAGCCACGTGCACGTCAGTTTTGAGGAACCGGAATATTCAGCCGACGTGGACGGGATAGGTACCTTGCGGGTACTGGAAGCCATCCGCATCCTGGGCCTGGAAAAGAAAACGCGCATTTACCAGGCCTCTACCTCAGAACTTTATGGCCTGGTGCAGGAAGTGCCCCAGACGGAAAAAACCCCGTTTTATCCCCGGTCGCCTTATGGAGTAGCCAAATTGTATGCTTACTGGATCACGGTCAATTATCGTGAAGCCTATAATATTTTTGCCTGCAATGGGATTTTGTTTAACCATGAAAGCCCCCTCAGGGGCGAAACCTTCGTAACCCGCAAAATCACCCGGGCGGCCGCCAAAATAGCCCTGGGCCTTCAGGATACCCTGTACCTGGGCAATCTCGATGCGCAAAGGGATTGGGGCCATGCAAAGGATTATGTGGAACTGATGTGGAAAATCCTACAGTACCATCAGGCCGAGGATTGGGTGATTGCGACCGGAGTGACTACCCGGGTCCGTGACTTTGTACGTATGGCCTTTGCGGAGTTGGGTATTGAATTGGAGTTTCAGGGTGAAGGAAAAGAAGAAAAAGGGGTAGTGATCCGATCCAACTTGCCGGAATTCCAGCTCCCGGCAGGTAAATCCGTGGTCCGAGTGGATCCCGGATATTATCGCCCCACCGAAGTGGAACTGCTGATCGGGGACTCTACCAAGGCAAGGACCCTGCTCGACTGGGAGCCCCGCTATACGGTTCAACAACTTTGTAAAGAAATGGTACAGGCAGATGTCGCCCTGTTCAGAAGGGACCAGTTGTTGAAGGAGTCGGGGTTGAAGATCAGGAATGAATTTGAGTGAAAGGTTTCTCGCAAAAGCGCAGAGGCGCTTGAATTAGATTGCTCGCAAAGGTGTATGGATTAGTTTGCTCGCAAAGTCGCAAAGGCGCAAAGACGCAAAGAGGTTTGATTAAAATGTTTAGCGCCTTTGTACCCAAAAGGATAAAAAATCTGTGCGCCTTAGCGCCTTATCGAGAAACAAAATTCTTAGCGCCTTAGCGTCTTTGCGAGAAATAAATTCAAAATTCTTAGCGCCTTAGCGTCTTAGCGAGAAATAAATTCTCCGTGCCTTAGCGAGAAACAAAATTCTTAGCGAGAAAAATGACTGAAAACGAATTAGCCACCATTGTCGTGGACCTTTGTTATCAAATCCACACTCAGCTAGGAGCAGGGCTATTTGAATCTGTTTATGAAGAAGTATTGTATTATGAATTGATCCAAATGGGATTTAAGGTTGAAAGACAAAAGGGAATCCCGGTACGCTGGAAAGATAAAAAAATGGATATTGGCTTCAGGGCAGATTTGATTGTTGATGATAAGCTGATCATTGAAATTAAATCAATCGAAACCGTTTTACCAGTACATAAAAGACAAATGCTTACCTATCTGAAACTGACCGGTATGAAATTGGGATTACTGGTCAACTTTAATGAAGCCTTGATTAAAGATGGCATTACCAGAATCGTTAACAATCTATAAATCAGCTTTCAAACTTTGCGTCTTCGCGCCTTTGCGAGAAACACCATCAAACTTTGCGCCTTCGCGCCTTTGCGAAAAACACATCAAACTTTGCGCCTTCGAGTCTTTGCGAGAAACACGATCAAACTTTGCGCCTTCGCGTCTTTGCGAGAAACACCATCAAACTTTGCGCCTTCGAGTCTTTGCGAGAAACATCCCCTAATTTCTTCCCTCCTATGCACTAAAAACTACCTCTTATCTTTGCGCCTTCGCGCCTTTGCGAGAAACCATCAGAAGGACCTTTGAAGCCGGATTCCAAAATATATATAGCAGGCCACCGGGGAATGGTCGGTAGCGCCATCCTCCGAAAACTTAAAAGCCTGGGTTATAACAACCTGGTCTACGCCCCTTCCTCAGAACTGAACCTCCTGGACCAGGCTGCCGTGGATGATTTTTACAGGCGGGAGAAACCGGAGTACGTATTCATGGCAGCCGCCAGGGTTGGAGGGATTGCCGCGAACAACACCTACCGGGCCCAGTTCCTGTATGAAAACCTGATGATGCAAAACCACGTGATCCATGGCGCCTGGCAGCATGGGGTAAATAAACTTCTGTTTCTGGGATCCTCCTGCATCTATCCTAAACTGGCGCCGCAGCCCCTGAAAGAAGAGTATTTACTGACAGGGCCTTTGGAACCGACCAATGAGCCCTATGCCGTTGCCAAAATAGCAGGCATTAAAATGTGCGATGCCTACCGGGCCCAGTACGGTTGCCGTTTTATTTCAGCCATGCCCACCAATCTTTATGGCCCGAATGACAATTATGACCTGAAGACCAGCCATGTCTTGCCGGCCTTGCTGCGCAAGTTTATTGAAGCGGTAAAATCCGGGGCCCCTGAGGTGGTTCTTTGGGGAACGGGCACGCCTTACCGGGAATTCATGCACGTGGACGATTGCGCGGATGGCTGCGTCTTTCTCATGCTGCACTATGACCAGGAAGGCCATATCAATATCGGCACCGGCCTGGACCTTCAGATCAAAGACCTCGCGGCCCTGATTGCCGGGATTACCGGGTACAAGGGAAAAATAGTACATGACTCCTCCAAGCCGGATGGTACCCCCCGCAAGCTAATGGATGTGAGCCGGATCAATCAGATGGGCTGGACCGCAAAAATCAAACTCGAAGACGGCATCAAAATGGTATTCGAAGAAATCAAGGATCAATTTTAAACCTTGGTTTTTTCTCAAACCTCAAACCTTCTACTAATGTATCACGCAATAATCATGGCCGGCGGAGCAGGAACCCGCTTCTGGCCGCTCAGCACAGAATCCAAACCCAAACAATTCCTGGATATCCTGGGTACCGGAAAGACATTTATTCAAATGACCGTCGCGCGCTTTGAAGGCTGGATACCTCCTCAAAATATCTATATCGTCACCAATGAAAAATACCGGGGCCTCATCAACGAACAATTGCCGGACCTTCCGGATGACCAGATCATTTGTGAACCCAGCCGCAACAATACGGCACCCTGCATCCTGCTGGCAGCCTTGAAAATCAGAAAGAGAGACCCCGAAGCCACCTGTCTATTTGTACCCTCAGACCATCTGATCCGGGATACGGATGCATTCCGGGAAAATGCCCTGGAAGCCCTGGAATACGCCTCCAGGCATGAGGCCATCGTCACCATCGGCATTATACCGACCCGGCCGGAGACGGGCTACGGTTATATCAAAATGGAAGAAAACCAAGACGGCTCAGTGAAAAAAGTCGAACAGTTTGTGGAAAAGCCCAACCTGGATTCGGCCAAATTTTATCTGAGCTCCGGAAAATATCTCTGGAACGCGGGTATGTTTGCCTGGCATGTCAATACCATTATCCGGGAGTATCATTCACTGGCTCCAGGTATTTATAAGATTCTTAGCCATGGTGAAAGCCATTACAATACCGGAGCGGAAGAAGCTTTCCTGGCCAGCCAGTATCCCCTCACCGAAAATGTATCCGTCGACTTCGCAATCATGGAAAAATCGGCGCACGTTTATACGGTCCCGGCCGGCTTTGACTGGTCAGACCTGGGCATCTGGTCCTCCGTCTATGAAGCCAGTGATAAAGATAAACAGGGCAACGTATGCATTGGCGGTAAACTGTTGCAGGAGGAGGCCGCCAACAACCTGGTCACCCTTCCTCAAGGCAAGCAGGCCATTATCCGTGGCCTGGAAGATTTTATTGTGATCGACAGCGGGGAGGCTTTGTTGATTTACCCGCGGAAGAATGAGCAGGAGATTAAAAAGAGCGTAGCGGCGGTTTAAACCACCGCCGTCGTTCCGGAGCATCAAAACATGCACATCCTCTTCATTCCCTCCTGGTTCGAAACACCCCAACATCCGGTAAAAGGTAAGGCGATGAAGGATCTGGCTCTTGCCCTAGCCAGGGAAGGGATCAAAGTCAATGTTCTGTTCCAGACTGGCGAGAAACTTCCCCCGGTCAGCCTGGCAGGACCTGGAGTGGAGATCTGGTATTCTTTTTTCCCGGGCAGGGGCCAATTGTATCCGATTTGGAATGCGGGTTCCCTCCGGTCGTATTTAGGCACTTTTAAAAAATATTTGACTTTGCACGGCCGGCCTGACCTGGTTCACATCCACAGCTATCCCGTACTTGCCATCGCACACCTTCTTAAAAAAAAATACGGCATCCCATTTTTGTATACCGAACACAGTTCTAAAATTGCCGAGAAGAAAATCAATATTTTGGAACAATTTCTGATCAAGCGATATCTTGGAAAACAGGCGCCCGTATTTGCAGTCAGCCGGTACCTCAAAGAAAGTTATGCTGAATATATCCATAACGACATCCACGTGATGCCCAATACCATTGATTTTAAAGTCTTTAAACCTGGCCGGACGGCTTTTCCCCGGCACCTGATGATGGTAAATACCCTCGACCAAAACAAACAAGTGGGTCTTGGGATCAAAGCTTTTACCAAGTGGCAAAAGGGATACCCCGACGCCTGCCTGCACATCATTGGTGATGGCCCGGAACGGCACAACCTGGAACAGCTGATACATCAGCTTGGCATGAAGGGGAAGATCCTGCTTTGGGGAGAAAAGAAGGTGGAGGACTGGTTGCCCTTATTGCAATCCGCATCCTGTTTTCTCCTGATGAGCCGGTCCGAATCTTTCGGAGTAGCCGCCCTGGAAGCTCTTGCCTGCCGGGTGCCTGTAGTTGCCCTCCAGAACAGGGGGATTGACGAATTCCCCCATGTACCCGGCCTTCAAATTCTGCCGCTTTTTTCCAATGAATTGGATATCAGTCAAAGGATTGATCAGGCCATTAGGGAATTCGATAAGGGGCAAATGGGGCTGACCCGTGCTGAGCTCCTGGCCCGGTTTGATTTTCCTGTGGTGGCCGGCAAATACCTGGAAATTTATAAACAGTTCCTGAAGCCTTTGGCCTGAGACCGGTGACAAAAGTCAAAATCCTATTCATTTCCTATTATTATCACCAGCAAACGCTGACGGCTACCCGGAATTATTATTTAAGCAAGGCTTTGGCCGATGCCGGGTATGAAGTTCATGTTATGGGCAGGATGGCGTCCGACCTGGTCTTGCCGGATAAGATTAAAATGCATCCGGTATCTGCCTGGGATTATCGCAGGATCCTGATGTTTTTTGGAGTGAGGAATGGAGTGACTTCCTCCGTCGTTCGTCCGGGCCGCTGGATCCGTTGGGGATACGAATTGCTGCTGACTCATCCCTTCAACAAATGGCTGGCCGAAGGAGGGGGCTTTTATTTGAATAAGGCCAGGCGTACCGGATTGGAGATTCTCGGGCGCCACGGCATCACCCATCTCTTTTCTTCCTATCGCCCCATGGCGGACCATTTTATCGCGCAGGACCTCAAACATAAACATCCCGGCCTGGTCTGGATCGGGGATTTCAGGGATGTGCTTTGGATGGAGAAGGAAAACCCTCATTACCAGGAAAAATGGATCCGGTCCCTGATCCGGGATATGGATCACCTGACTGCGGTGACCCGTGGTGTGGCAGAATTCTGGGCCAGTGTTTACTGCAAAAAGGCGGAGGTCATTTACAATGGACTTCCCGGTAAGGCGGTGCAGGCAGTGCCGCGGCAGAGCCCATCTGAAAAATTCATCATCAACTACACGGGCATGATCTATACCCTCCTCCAGGGGGCTGGGGTATTTTTTGACGTATTAAGAGAATTGTGTGCAACGGAAGACCGGTTTTCGGAATCGCTTTCGATTCAGTATTCCGGTTTGCATGCCAACTATTGGCGAACCTGGATGAAACAGCATGGGTTACTGGACTGGGCCAGCATCCGTCATCAGCTGCCGGTGAACGAAGCCCTTGAAAAACAAACCAACGCCCAGATCAACCTCGTCCTCACCTGGGCCACCCTCGACGTCAAGGGAATCATCCATGGGAAATTCAACGAATACCTGATGGCGCGCAAACCCATCCTCTGCCTGATTGAAGGGGACCGGGATACGGAACTTGAAGGAATATACCGCAAGTTGCCCAATAGTCTTCTTGCCTATAACCGGGAGGAGGACAAAAACCTGATCCGGCAGTTTATTCTCCGGCATTACAGGCAATGGAGGCAAAACGGAAGGGTGGAGGAAATTCCCCAGGAAGTCCTGGATTCCTACGACTGGTCAAAACAGATCAAGGGGATTGAAGCATACCTGTCCAAAAGCTTTAATTCTTTAATTCTTTAATTATTTATTTAAAGTTGACCGTACTGATCGTCACCTTCACCTATCCTCCGGCCATGAGCGTCAATGGGTTCAGGCCCCGGTATTTTGCTAAAGCCATGGCGGAACAGGGCTGGAAAGTCCGGGTTTTGACCAGGCATTTCAGCGGAAAGGAAACCAGCGCGGAAGAATACCGCAAGCCCTTGAGCACGGCATTTTCCATCAGTGAAGAGGGTGCGGTGCATGTGTACAGGACCCCCTTTAAAAATTCCTGGTTTACGTATTATGAAAAGGGGTTCCTGAGGCGGACCGGTTTATGGAAGGCGGTTTACCTGATCCAATTGCTTGCCGGGCGCACCTGCCAGGAATCCTATAATGCCTATTTCAGGAAATACCTGGCCCAGGTACTGGAAACCAATAAACCGGATATCATCCTGGTAGAGTCCGGGCCGACTAACCTGGTCCGGCTGGTTTCTAAAACCGCTGTAAAATACGGGATGCCCTATGTCATTGATTTCAGGGATCTTTATTATCATGAAATGTACCGTGATTTCGGCCTTTTGCCATTTAATAAAAAGGTTAAGATTCTGTTGGAGAAATGGTATATGCGCAGAAGCATAACATCGGCTCAGTTGGTTTTCAGTCTTAACAAAGAGTGGTTGGATATACTCCATATTCCCACGGATAAAAGATTAATGATCTCCAATGGATTCGACAGTGAAATATGGAATGAGATACCTCCTCAAAAGGAGTTTGAAGATTTTACCATTTCCATTATCGGAACCTTGTACCCAAGGGAATTCATACATGCCTTCCTGGGCTCCCTAAATGTGTTCCTTCAAAATCGTCCGGAAAAGGTAAAAGTAAAATTTATTGCACCAGGATCAAAGGCGTTGGTAAATCTTATCAGGGAAACCCTTCCATTTGAACAGGTGGAGGTTGTTGAATCAAGATTGCCGTATAGGGAAGCCATTGTGATCATGGCGAAATCTCAAATTTTGATGTATCACGGGTGGCCGGGGTACAAATGTTACATTAGCACCAAAGTCTATGATTATCTGAGGTCCGGAGCAAAAATCCTGATCGTGCCTTCCGATGAAAACGGGCTGGACCGGTTGATCGAAGAAACAGGTTCCGGGGCCTCCTGTTCAACGGCAGCCGAGGGAGCTGCGCAACTGGAAAAATGGTATTGCGAATGGCTTGAAGGTAAATTGATCCGCAGAGGAATAGATACAGGCCAACAGGATATTTTTTCCCGGAATTCTCAGAGCCTGATTTTGGTTAAAAGTCTAAGAAATTATGTAGAATCACATCGAATCCGTTTAGGGAGGGATTAAATGTGTGTTTCACGGTTGGATCAGATTTTGTGAACATTCCCAGCAGGTACCGTTTCATTGAATTTATGGCAACCATTGCCCGTCAATCCATTTATACCTATAGGTTTCGAATTTTGGGCTACGGCTTAAATATATTGTTGAGGCCCTTTAAGAAAACATTGCCCTCTGCCTGGATTGTTATTCACAACTACGATCATAACCTTTCAATATGTGTGAATCCGGTTGAGCATATTGGAAGCACTATATTTTACACTGGTTTTTATGAGGCTAAGGAGATATGGGCTTTAAAAAGGCTAATTAAACCCAAGGAAGTGATTTTGGATATCGGAGCGAATATCGGAGCCTGGACTCTGATATTGGCAAAGTTGGTCCCTGAAGGTCGGGTTTATGCCTTCGAGCCCTCTTGTTTTTATAAGCAACTCAATTGGAATATACAATTAAATCGTGAAATTAAGAATATAGTAGCCCAGAATATTGCCCTAGGTGCATATCCCGCGCAAGCGACCATCTCAAATCCAAACACTGAGCATCGGTCGAGCATAATTAATTATGGAAATCTAAACTTAAAATTAGATCCTGATCAATCCCTGATGGGAGATCGAATCCGGGTTATAACTCTTGATGACTGGGTCAGGCAGGAAAAAATTTCCAGACTGGATTGGATAAAATTAGACGTGGAAGGTATGGAGCTCATGGTTTTGTTGGGCGGGTTAGATTCACTTATAAAATTCCACCCTAATTTGTTGGTTGAAATTAATGAAAATACTCTTGGCAACTATGGCTCTACTGCTTTGCAACTCAGTTCATTTTTGATGCAAACAGGATATCGTTTTTTTTATCGGGTGGGTAAAAAGGGAGTTTTGAAAAAATATGATTCAATGTCCACTTCGATGGGGGAATCCTTCAATTTGATTTGTTCGTTCAGAGCATTGGACTGATATGGCCCATATTTACCATATACCTTCTTGGTGGCCATCGCGAAAACATCCTGCCACTGCCTTGTTTATATCTGATTTAATTGCATCGATCCAGGTGTCCCAGCCTCAACATTACCATACGGTTGGCTTGCATGCCCATAAAATTAAATGGATATCGCCTCATCACCTATGGAGAGACCTCCATGCATATTTCAAGGATGAAACTCCACTGCAACCCAGAGGCTCAACTTTTATAGAGTTATTCGAATTATCAAAAACAATTGGGCTTAATCCAATCACAAGGCTAAACTTTATTCATACACTGATCCGAAAACATATTCATTTGGTTGGAGGAATGAAATGCAGACCTGATTTGATACACGTGCATGTTTCATTTCCATCTTTACCCGTTGGATATGAATTATCAAAACAATTCGGAATTCCGTTTATTCTTACTGAACACTCATCTCGGTTTCCCGACCCGCGTTTTGAATCATATGGGTATGACCGTGAAACCCTAAATAAATATTTTTTGCGGTCATCAGCAAATATCGCAGTCAGTGCTGACTTAGCTAAAAAATTCGGATTTTATGATATTCAGGATATGCAAGTTATTCCCAATTTAGTATCCTGGGCTCCTCCTGAAATTAGAATCCCAGGGCCTCCTTTTAGCTTTATACTCATTTCCCATTACCTTGATCCTCGAAAAAGAATTGATTTACTGATTGATGCCGTCCATTTACTTCGATCATCCGGAAAAGAGTTTATTGTCAGAATGGTAGGAGAGGGCCCGATGAGGAATCTTTATATCGAAAAGGTAAAAGCAGCAGGTATTGCTGACGTAATCCAATGGTATGGCCATGTGAGCGATGGGCATAAACAAGAACTATTGTCTGCTTCACATTGCTTGGTTGTATGTAGCGACTATGAAACTTTCGGAGTCACGGTCATTGAAGCAAATGCTTTCGGCATCCCGGTACTTGCCACCCGGTGTGGAGGGGTAGAGGAAATCATTTCGTCCGTGAACGGGAGACTGGTTGACAAGGGAAATTCGATCCGACTGGCGGAAGGGATGGAGTGGATGATGAGGAATTACTCGTATTTTGACCGGAAAAGAATTCAACAAGATTGTTATTTGCGTTTTTCAGCAACCCGGATTGCAGAAAAATACCTCAATGTATATGATGAGATACTCCTAAAAAACAAATTATCTTAAGATTACCAACTTACCAATTCCTTTGGTAAAAAACCGACGGGCGTCCTGTCCGCCGGAATCCTCGAAGTCTTCAAACGAGGAATACGATTTCCCCTGATTATCTTTCATGACTACCCGGTACAGATAAGTGCCGTTTGCCAGTTTGTTGCCATACTCATCGTGCCCGTCCCAGGCGCCTTCGGTGAGATGGGTGCCTTCCCGCAAAGGCCCTAAATCGAATTCGGTCAGTTCCCTTACCACGCGGCCATTTACGGTCAGGACCTGGATTTTAAAAACCGCTGGTTTTTCTCCGGTCAAAGTATAAGCAAAGCGGCATTGGGTACTGAATGGATTTGGATAAGGCAATACTGCTGAGACCGTGTTTTCGGTGATCACTTTAAAATCGATTTCATAAGGCACGCGACCGGCTTCATTCCTTGACCGATCCCTGGCCTGGACCCTCAGGGTATAGCTGCCGGTTTGCACAAAACCGGGCCGGTAGGTCACCGAAGCCTTGCTGCCGGAGACCGAAAGGGTATATTCCCTGGAGGGGATCCGAATGAACTGATCAGAACCCGGATATTTCAGACTCAGCGCGATTTGGGCGGTATCCTCCGGTGAGAAGAGTTTATTATCGCTCAGATCGATCTGGATAAAGGGCTGCCGGGATACAATTTCATTGTTTAATATCTGCCTACCGTCAAATAGGACCGATACCGTTGGCGGCACCAGGTCATCCGCGACGTAAAAGGAAATACTGCCGGTATTGTTGAGAAGGGTAGTTTCCTGCAAACCGTTTTTCGACCTCGCATCGATGACCAGGGACTGCAATTTGGACCTCTGGTCGGTGGAAAAGGAATTGGAAATGCTACGCTTCTGGCCGGCGCCCAGAGGTCCTGTACTCAAAGTGTCCCTGGTAGTGATATTTTGGGGATCAGTGAGTGAGAAGGTCACCCGGATGGAATCGGTGGGATAATCTCCAACGTTTTCCAATGAGAAACGGATCCTGGCATCCTCTCCGCGGTCCACGGTGTCCTTGTAAAACTCATAGTCTTCATTTGAATTCATTGCTAGGTCAGCATAACCTGTATAATATACGCGCCAGTATTCCATATTAAGGGAACCGGATTTGGATGTATCCGAGGCCTGCCATTCAAATTTCAAGTAAGGATAGGAGTTCGGATCTATTCCCGTTAGATCAACCAGACTCGCCGAAGTTTTGATCAGAGTATCAAAGGCTTGATTATTTTTTCCTAATACTACCATTGTATTTTCAGTATCCATTCTTTCATCGTTGACCGACCATTCAAATTTTTGCCAATGAATTGAAGGTCCAACCAGCTGTGATTCAAATGTGCCAAAGGATCTGCTCAAGGGTAAGGAAAAAGAAGATCTGACTTGCAAGCCATCCGTTGATACTTTTTCATCTATAACCTCATGTCCTTTTCGGAACGCGAAGACATATGGATAGGAAATCAATTCGGTTGCAAGACTTCTAATTAGCGTTGCGCCATGTGACTCAAAGGCCTGAAATAGATTTTTACCGAGTATGGTGGAATCATGAGCCCAAAATTCAGGATAATAGCTCGCTCCCGGCTCAATGTGATTTATTACTATTACATATTGTCCGTCCTCTATACCGGTTTCCAAAAACCGTATCAGATTACTTCTTTCTTCTATGGTATTTTTTTCCATAGGGAAATAATACCCCGGGGCAGGAACATCAAATACATTTAAAGCGCCATCACGGCCTCCGACCGGATTTCTGATCATTCCAATTTTTGGATCCCAAATTGTGAGAATGAATTCAGAAAGAAAATTTCTGTTGTTCCGGGTATGCCTGATTCCGTTGAATAATACTTTAGAATATTCCGCTGGATCTAAACTTTGGTTTATACTTGATGCGACAATGCTTATTTGTTCTGGACTGTTTTCCCAACGATGATGAAGGGTGTCGAAAAAGATAAGTTGACTTTGGGGGTTTTGATTAAATTGATAGTCATGAGACTGGTTCCAGCCTGGCCCCTGCCCCGGTAGGAAGATGAATGAACTTTCATTCCAGATCAAAGGCCGGTTGGTGCCTACGGTATCCGCTGCAACCCGCCAGTAATAAACCGTATTCGGAGAGAGGGCCAGGCCCGGCCGCCATTGGATCATCCCGCCCCGCTGATGCACCGTGGCTGAGCGTTTTAAGGAAGAGGAAAAAAGCCGGGCGGTGTCCATTTCAAAATAATAATCCGACTCCGGACTGAACGCATTGGATGAATAAGCTTTAAGCACCAGGTCGGCATCACTGATGATCCCGAAATTTCGGGGATAGATCGGCCGCGCTTCATTGCTATAGATCGCGAAGCTGATTTCCGAATGACCTGTGTTATCGCGCAATGGATTGTTGTTTTCGGCAAAAGGGGCGGGCAATTCCTGGAAATCATTATCGGGGTCCAGGAAACATCTCAGCGTATTGATCCCTACGGCGTTTGGAGGCATTGGCAGGCTGAAGCTCACCGTTTCAAACGTTCCTTTCAGCACGACGCTGAAGCGATACTCCAAGGTGCCGCCTCCCGGCACACCGTGTTCGACCTTGATCCCTACCGGTTGATCTGAATATTTTCCGATATTCCAGATATCCACCTTGAAACGGATGCTATCCTGATCCGATTGAACATTGGCCGGTTCAAACCTGAAGCTGGAATAGTCAAAGGTAAAATCCGGGCTTTCATAATAATTCAGCTGTACCGCCGGATCCCCGTGAAAAGTTAATTGTTGATTAAGAGAATAGGTGGGAAAATCCCTCAACCGGTCAAATTTTCTAAGGGATTCCCTGTGAATATTCCCAATCGATCCTACGTATTGTTTGTTGCCGAGCAAATTGTAAAATTCATTGCCATAATTGGAGAGGGCGTAGGGATATCCGAACCCCGAAGAGGCAATATACCCTATGGTGCCCTTCGGGGAGAGTACAAAGGATTCACTTAGACTGATGCCGGTGGTATGCATGTTCCCGGTAAGACAGCCCAGGGAAAAACTCAGCGGGTATTTTCCTTCATTATCAAACAGGGCCGGGTCATCCAGCCCTATTTCTGTTGCACTCGTAGCTCCATGTCCTAAATATACCTTCAAGGCAACCCCGTTGTTGATTGCATTCTTCACGATTTCAGACAATCCGCCCTGTACCGGATCGGAGGAAGTTTTGGTTACCGTGGTCACCTGGGCATGAAATGCGTTGCCTTCTATTTTTTCTTTCATGCTTTCCAGGTAGGCGTCAAACCGTTCCTGGGGACTGCCGCCTGCCATATGCAGCACTCTTTTCCTCCAATACAGGTCTTCGTTGGCCGAGGGATTTTTCAGCTTGCCCTCGTATTCCTTCACTTTGTTGAGATAAGTGATGACTTCTTCATTTTTCGTGGCGGCTATCCTTCCGAAAGGCAATACCGGAACTGAGCTGTTGTGAGAGGCGAAAATGAGGTTGTCAGATCCGGGATATCCAAAGGTCGGGATCAGGTGGAGATGTCCGTATAGATTGATGTTGTTATTTACCCTCAGGTCCCTGTAGTTGATCGCCCTTCCGACCAGAAGAAGGTATTTGGGAGCCGCCCATTTCCTGGCGATGAAATTTCCGAAATTTCTAAGGCCCATGACATGCCTGGGGATGCCGTAGGCAAACTGATCATAGATCTCATCCACATCCACGGTCCTCACTCGGAATCCCCCCCCGGCTGAGGATTGGCGATAAGAAGCGTATTCCTGGGTACTGGTAAGGAGCGATTTGTGGTGGATTAGGATGTAATCCGAATTCGGGTCGGAAAGAAGGGGAGCGAGCTCAATTTTAGCGAGGTTTCCAACAGGGGAAGCCGCAGCGGCCTCCAGGATATAAACCTGGCCGCTATCCGCAGACTGGGGCAACTCTATATAATCCTGATTGTCTTCGCGGATCGCCTGCGTCCAGATTGCCCCGTCCGGATCAATCAGGACCGGCTGGCTTAAACCGGGGGGCACCAGGGTCTTATAAGGGCTGCCCGCTGACTTCAGGACCTCACCCACCGCCAATGGTTTGCCGGGCTGTTTGGGGTAGACCAAGCGAATATTGGATAGTACAAAATAATCCAGGGGGCTGTCGAGTCCTTCAATCTTCAGGTTTATATTCCCGGAGAGGGTCTCATTCGGGATATCCAATTCGTAATTTTTTACCTGGTAGCCCCAGAATGAATCAATGACCTGAACGGCATCGTTGATTGAAATCCTGAGGTTATGCTGTCGGGCATTGGTTGCCAGCCGGATCCTGAGTTTACCATTTATATTGCCTGTATAAGGCGAGGCGGCGGGGATCACCTGAATATAATTCCGGGATTCCCCGTTGCCAAACCCTTCGCAGGCATCGTAGGTGGAGTATGAAACGGTATTTTCAAAATCGTACCGCTGATCAAAAGGCAAGCGGTGGAATTCATAAAGGCGCTCAACCCACACGTAATCCGGGGCGGACAACATGGTATTCGATGGCCTTAGCGTCACCCTCCTGGTCGCGTTGCCCGGAGCCACCCAGGTCAGGAAATAAGCCATGGAATCGGTATAAAGGCTGTATTCCGGGTTGAGCATATCCCTGGCCGGGTTGGAAAACAGGAAGGCATCCATATCCGATCTGTTTTTTATCCCCCAGAACTGCAGGAAATCCCCTTCCGACCAGGCCCCGGTATTGGAGACATACAAAGGGACTTCCCGGCCCATCCTCCACAACTGAAATTGTGCCCCGTTGATTTGGCCCGCGGGGACTCCCGCCTGAATGAGGTCATTATAACGGATCTGATAAAGGCTGTCCTTTGAAATATAAAATTTGAAGTAGGTCTGATCGTACCTGATCCATTCGGGTCCATACAGGGTATCCCCCGCCTGAACCATCTGGGCTTTCAGCCACCCCGGGAGGCATTGAAAGATGCAAATCAATCCTAAGAGCCGATACGTCTCAGAAGCATTCATCCGGTATTAAACGAATTTAAGGTAGTTTTGGTTTTGTGGTATTTGCAGACATCAATTGCCTTTTATTTATCGGAGCCTGCCTGGCCCAGGTTTTTTTTCTCGGTTATTTTATCCGCCCCCTGCGTAAAAATACGGTGCCCGTTTCAAAGTCCTCCCCGCCGCTGAGCATCCTGATCGTGGGGCGCAACGAAAGGTCAAATCTAGAGAAGTTATTGCCCCTCCTGGTAAACCAGAAATACCCTGATTTTGACATTCATCTTGTGGATGATGCTTCCGAGGATGGCACCGCCGACATGGTCAGGGATTTAATACCCCGGTTTCCATCCATCCGTCTGCAGGTCTTGCCCAGGCATTGCGGGAAAAAAAAGGCCCTGGAGACAGGGTTGATGCAACTGGACCGGGAACTGGTCCTTCTGACCGATGCCGATTGCCTGCCGGCCACCGACCAATGGATATCCCTGATGGTGGAATCGCTTGATCCAGGGTACGATGTCGTTTTGGGATATTCTCCCTATGAACAGCGGGAGGGACCATTGAATCAGGTGATCCGTCTTGAAACCGCGTACACGGCGGCGCTTTATTTTGGTTTTGCAAGGAGAAATTTGGCTTATATGGGCGTGGGCAGGAACCTGTTGTACCGGAGAACTGCCCTGGTCCATGCTTTTAATCTGAATGCCCAAAGAGGACTCAAATCAGGGGATGACGACCTTACCATCCAGGAATTGTCCGGGCAGGGGAAAATAAATTTCCGTTATGATCCGCCTTCCTGGGTTTACAGCCTGCCAGAAAAGAACTGGAAGGCCTGGTTGAATCAAAAAAAAAGGCATGTCGGCACTGCCCGTCATTATCGACTCCGCCATCAGGCTTTGCTGCTGATGTGGTACGGGTCACTCGCAGGTACCTGGGTGTTCGGCCTGGTGGCTGCCTTTCATTTTCCCCTGATGCTGCTGGTGTGGGGGGGGTACAAGGGGGTCAGTTTCAAATGGATCGTCCGTTCCATGCTGGAGCTCTTCGGGGTTTCGCTTTCGCCCAGTAAATGGCTTGGGGCCGAGGGCCTATATGTAGGGGTTTTACTGTATCTTTTGCCTTTCAGCACATTCAAAAAATGGGACAAATGGTAAACTTTTGGGCTTCCCATTTGTTGGCTGCTTAGTAAATTGGCCAATTCAGGCCGGAGATCATGTCCATAAATGCCCAATATTCGATTTCGGACCTTTCCCATTATACAGGGATCAAACCTCACACGATCCGGATTTGGGAGAAGCGGTACAATTTGCTGGCTCCCAAAAGAAGCTGTACCAATATCCGCGGCTATGACGGTTGCCAACTGAGGAAATTGCTCAACATCAATACCCTGCTGCATTCCGGGTGGAAAATTTCACACATCAGCCAGTTGTCGGAAGAGGAAATGGATGCCGAAGTGCGCATGGTGATGGACCGGAGTGAAGGAAGCAGCAAGATCGATTTCCTGATCAACGGGCTTATGGTACATATGCTGAATTTCGATGAGCAGCGGTTTTCCCAGGTATTTACACAGGCCGTGGAGCAATACGGGCTGAAAAACAGCATTGTTGAAATCGTCTATCCTTTTCTAAAGAAGATCGGCGTCCTTTGGCAAATCGATGATATTTCCCCGGCCCAGGAACATTTTGCATCAGCCATCCTCCGGAGGAAAGTCCTTTCGGAGATTGACCGGATGCCCCAGGCAGATCATTCGAAAAACCGGATCGTCCTTTGCCTGCCACCCGATGAATTCCATGAATTGCCCCTCCTGCTTGCCCATTATATACTGCTTGAAAAAGGGATAAATACGGTTTATCTCGGAAGCTCGGTACCGCCTGAAATGGCTGCCGAAACGGCGAAACAAACCAAGTCGGGCTTTTTATTTACGCTCTTTATGTCCGGTGCCCCCGCGGAAAAAATCAAAGGCTACCTGGAAACGATCCATGAAAATGCCCCTGATCTCAAAATCTATTTTTCCGGCTCCCCGGAGACGTGTAAAAAATCGGGCCTGAATGACCGGATTTTCAGCCTGGAAGGCATCGAAGCCTTTGAACGGTTTGCCGCATCCCTGCAATGATCAAATCCTTTATGCCTTCGTAAGGATCAGGGCAGTATGATTTCTTTTACGATGACCCTGGTATTCACGCTGTCCAGGACCTGGGTATAGGCGAGGTATAAGGTGGAATCCTTCGATTCAATCACCGGGAAGCCGCTTTTTCTTATTGAGGAGGTTTCCGCCAGTCGATGATCCGAGAGGACCTGACCATCCGGTGAGAGTATAGTCAGTTTAATCAGCGCATCTCCCTGGTTTATTTCATCCGTTTTTTCCAGCTGACTGACAGCCACCCTTCCCGCATCGATCCAGGCGATGTCCACCCTTCCGGAGGTATTCGCGGATGGGATTTCCACGGGCTGGCCATAAGTTTCTCCTGCATTGTTTGAAAAGATTGCTTTGACCGCGGGCCGTCCACCGGCTTCCGTGTACCAGGCAATGGCCAGTTGGTTTCCCCTGCTGCAAATGGTAGGGCCGTTGACTGGGCATCCTCCGATCTTCCAGTGGTCTTCAAATACGGGTTGGGGCGTGGTCCACTGTCCGGATACATATCGTACGCTGTAAATGTCCCTTTCTTCCTGTTCATTGCGGTTCCTGTAGATGATTACCGGTCCCCGGCCCGTCATGGCCGCATCCGTCTGGCAGCATTCACATACGCGGTCATCGATCACCTCGTTGTGACTGATTTCACCACTTACGGAGACGAGGGCGGCGCGTAGATTCATAGCACCTTCATGTCCCATATGGCCTTCATGACCAGGCTCGTCCACACCCGGATTCATTTGGCTGCCGTCCAGCCAGGTAACCAGGATTTTATCAAAAGAGAAGGGAAGCAGGGTGACGAATCCATGTTCAGCCGGCACTGTATCATGCAGTCCTTCGAAAACCTTGAAATGGGCCCCCTGATCAACGGAGAGGGCCAGTTTCACATCATAATCATAGGTTTTGCCGCCGGGCCTCTTTTGGAGAAAATGGGCCAAAAGATTATACTCACTTCCCGGGAATACCGAGAGGGCCGGATAATCAGCCCAGTTGACAAACCAGTCCTGGCCGGAGGCTACGGTGCGTGTTTCCGTCCAAGCTGAATCGGCCCAGGACCTGAAGCGAAGACTGACGCCACCATCCCGCTGATGTTCCATCCACGAAAGGTAAAGCACACTCTGTGGGGAAAGAAACCAATTTGGGGTCTCTGTCCGCCCCTCCGAAACAGGAATTAACTCTCTGATATGCAGTGAATTATCTATTTTACCACAGGAGTGGAACAGTATGGTCGCCAAAATCAAACCGAACGGGAATTTCATGGCCTTAAAATTAGCACCCTTCAAATTAAAGAAGAAGTCCGCTGAATTAAAGATATTTGTAAACTATCACTGAATCGTTTATGGCCGCAATTCTCCAGGAGGCAAAAAATTACGTAAAGGACCTCTTAACCAGCCAACTCAACGGAACCTACTGGTATCACAACTGGGAACACACCGAATATGTTTTTGAAGAAGCTATGGCCTTGGGTGAATCCGCCGGCCTGAGTGAATCCGAAAAGGAGATCCTGGGCCTGAGCGCCCTGTTTCATGATACCGGGTTTGTGAAAGCCTACCAGGACCATGTAAGCAACAGTAAAGTAATTGCTAAGGAGTATTTATTATCCCGGGGATACGGCCAGGAACAAACTGCCGGGGTATTGGAGAATATCGAAGCGACGCGCATGCCCCACACGGGGACCGGCAAACTGGGTGCCCTTCTTCAGGATGCCGATCTGGCCTTGCTGGCTTCGGAAGATGCCATTCAGAAATCGGAAAATCTCCGCCGGGAACTGGCCGTTTTCGAGAACAAACATTTTTCTGACGCGGAATGGGTCAAACATAACCTGGATTTTTATAAAGCGGTCGTCTATCAAACCGCCGAAGGCAAACGGAAATACGAAGCGGGAAAAGAAAAAATCAGGGATATCCTGAAAGAAAAAAACAAAAAGTCCAAAAAAGACGAGAGTTCCCTGATCAACAGCAACCGTACTGCGGAAATGCTGTTTAAGACCGCCCTCCGCAATCACATCAACCTGACTCAGATCGCCGACAATAAGTCCAACATCATGCTCAGCATCAATGCCCTGATCGTCACCTTCGCCCTGCCGCTGATGTATGAGCAGATGCAGTCCCAGCAATGGTATTTTCTGATCCCGGTCTTTATCCTGGGAGGCACCTGCCTGATTTCCATTATTTATGCGGCCCTGGCCACAAGGCCGGGAACGGTCAAGGGCAAGTTTAATCTTGCGGACATCCAGGCGGGAAAGGGCAGTTTGTTTTTCTTCGGCAATTTTTTTAAAACTCCGCTCAAGGACTACATACCCGCCATGAAACAGGCCCTTGCCAAAGCGGAAAATTTGGACGACAGCGCCATCATCGATTTGTATTTTTTAGGCAAATCCGTTGGCCTGAAATTCGAGCTGCTCCGCAAATGTTATTCTTTCTTTTTGGTGGGCATCACGCTTTCCAGCGTGCTTTTTGGAATTGTCTTTATTATCCAGGCCATTGGAAATCAGGGTTAAGGATTAAGGTTTAAATAAAAAACCCTGCAGCCTTTGAAAGCCGCAGGGTCCCGCTTGTTGATGATCAAAGGGATGTACTGGTCAGAATTTGAAAATGGCGGACATGCCCAGGGTGGCCTGGCTGTCGGTCGTACCGTCTGCATCGAGATACAGGTCGGTGTGTCCATTGATGCTGTTTTTACCCTTTGAACTGTCGATGCGCAGTTCCGGTTTCAGCAGGAGGTCGCCGCCGGAGAGGCTGATTACCGAGGTCAGGGTGAAGGAGCTGTTTTGGGCTCCCAGGTACCTCACCGAATAGTAGTCGCTGAATTGTTCGAAGCGGGCTCCGAGGGAAAACATTTCGGAAAGGGCAACGCTGGCATACCCTGCCACACCTCCCCAGTCCGGATTGTCCTTTTCTTCCTTGGTGATCTTTTTAAATTGGGTTTTTACGCTGTTTTCCTTGGCTTTGTAAATACCATAGGCCGCATTTACCCCAAAGGTGAATTTTCCCGTATTGTAACCCGCGGTGAGATCGTAAATGCTGGTGTTGAATCCGTTGGCATCGGGCAATTCATCAAAGACCGGATTGAGGGAACCGGCCCGGTCGCCCTTCCCGGAAAGGTAATTCAGGTAAATCGATAAGCCGTCCATGGGGAAAAGCGATACCTGGAAGACGGGGGATTTAAACTCATTGTTGTCATCAAAATTGTCCCAGGTATTCACGAGGCCGGCCATGATCCCGATTTTATCGGAAATGGTATAGTTGGCCTTCAGGCCGGTATGAAAGAAGGGACCGTTGTTGAACAGGTTGGACAGGGAATAATGGAAATTGATGGAAGATTCGATCACTTCATAACCGATATGGGTCCCAAACTGGCCAATGGTGAAAGACAATTTGTCCGTGGCTTTCCAGGTGCCGTAAAGCTGTTTGATCCCGAAGACCCCGGCGCCGAGGGATACCGGGAAGGAAACCCCCTGGAAGCTGGCCAGGGTTGCCAGGCTGGTATTGGGTCCGGCCAGGAGGTCGGCTACCAGTTCCACCTTATCGTGGGTATAGGACAATTTGCCCTGGATCAAACCCAGGGAGAATTCGTTGCTGTTGATGTCAAAGGCGCGGGACCCGGCAGCCGGACCCCAGAGATTTGCCCCGACCCCGGCATTGTTAAAATTGAAGTTGTAGTACATGTCGGCATAGCCGCTCACTTTAAATGCCTTTGGCGGGATGGAATCCTGGGCTTTGGAGGTATACATCACGGTCAGGCAAAGCAGCAAGTAAATGGTTTTGTTTAAAAATTTCATAGTCTTGAGTTTGTTACTGGCTCAAATGTAAATGGGGGTGGACCGAGGAAAAATTCAAAAACCAGTAATTCTTGTAATTTTCAATTTTTATAAAAACAGCATTAAAATTTAAGTGATATGCTATTAAAAAATGGAAAATCAGTAAAAACAGGTTTAAAATGGGCTTTATTTTTGTAAAATACAGGAAAAATAGCCAATACTAAGTTTATGGGATTGTGCCGTTAAAGCCGAGTCCGCCAATCCTTTTTTCCTTCGTTTCCAGGGTAATCAACGCTGAAAACGGGTCTTATGAGTTTGCATTCCGGAGCCGGGAATGAATAAAAACCGTATTTTCAACGCAATTAAATTGAATGATCATGAATAAGTCTTCCAGGCGCAGATTCCTTCGCCAGTTTGGCACCGGTTCCCTGGCTTTATCCGGCGGTTGGTTCAGTCAGGCGGTCGCAGAAGAATATTATGAGCGGCAGGTCCTGCCCTATAATAAAATCTATTCGGCCAATGACCGGATAGGAATAGGCGTTATTGGCTGTGGGATCCAGGGCAATTTTGACCTTCGGGCGGCCCTCCAGGTCCCCGGAGCCCAATTGGCAGGGGCCTGTGACCTTTATACCGGCAGGCTGACCAGGATGAAAGAAGTCTATAGGCAGGATCTTTACACCACCCGGGACTACAGGGAATTGCTTCAGCGAAAGGAGGTGGATGCGGTCATCGTGGCTACCAGTGACCACTGGCACAGCCGAATAGCCATAGATGCGCTCAAAGCCGGCAAACATGTGTATTGTGAAAAACCCATGGTACATCTGGTCAATCAGGGTCATGCCGTCATCAATGCCCAAAAGGAATCCGGCAAGGTACTCCAGGTGGGAAGCCAGGGGATCAGCGGCATTGACTTTGCTAAAGCCAGGGAATTGTACCGGAGCGGGACAATCGGGAAACTGAATTGCATCGAAGCTTCCAACGACCGTCAAAACGCCATAGGGGCCTGGCAATACAGCATCCCCTCGGACCAGTCGCCGGAAACGGTGGACTGGGACAAATACGTCGAGGTCCTCAGTAAAAAACCTGCATACGATGCCAAAAAATTCTTTTGGTGGCGGAATTACCGGGAATTCGGGACGGGCATGGCCGGCGATCTTTATGTACATCTCATCACAGGAATTCATTATGTGACCGGATCTCTGGGGCCCAGCCGGATCCTGTCATCCGGGGAATTGTCTTATTGGAAAGACGGAAGGAATGTTCCCGATGTCCTGCTCACCATCCTCGATTATGACGAAACACCCCAACACCCCGCCTTCCAGGTCATGCTGCGATGCAATTTTGTCAGTGGAGCGGGAGGAAGCGGCGGCACCAAATTTATTGGCAGCGAAGGCGTTCTTACCAAGACCGGAAATGGGGTGAAGGTCCAGCACAGTCTGATGTCCAAGGCACCCGGCATCGGCGGTTACGATTCCCTGTTTACTTACCCCCAGGCCCTTCAGGACAAAATGATGGCCGAATACAATGCCAAATGGTCGGAGGAAGATAAAAAAAGGCCTACCCGGCCCAACATTGAGTATTCGGCGCCGGAGGGGGCCAATGCCCATGTAGACCATTTCAGCAATTTTTTTGAAAGTATCCGGAACAACAAACCCAATATCGAAGATGCCACCTTTGGGTTCCGGGCAGCCGGGCCCTGCCTCGCCGCAAACGAAAGTTATTTTCAGAAGAAAATCATAAAATGGGATCCCACGGCCATGAAACTGAAAAAATAATCGTTTCAGTTCCATGATTATGCCCCCGGGCCGAAAAGCCCTCCCTGCGGTCCTTTTGGGATTTGGCCTTTGCTTTGCCTCCTGCAGAAAAGAGGACGATGCCTTTCTTTTCCGGATGGAATACGACCAGATCATTGCCCTGCCCCCGGGACTAAATACCGTGGAGACCTATACGTTTGTGATCCGGGACCTGCCCACCCATTTTCAGGCCTTGCTTTCCACACACGGGGTTGCTGAGGAGTCGGTGCGGTCGGTCAATCCCGGAGCGATCCGGTTGTCCGATGAGTTGAACCAACTCGATTTCAACCGGTTTGAAAAAGTATCCCTGCTGGCAAGCACCGGGGATTTTAAAAATGAAAAAGAAATCGGTTACCAGGAGACGATTCCGCTGAATTCCAGCAACCAATTGCAGTTGTTCCCCACCCTGGTCGATGCC
>Ga0209096_1000168_pt1 | contig 95817 bp, 93 predicted proteins | sample AD_UKC034_MetaG_FD_184407 | JGI IMG/M metagenome (GOLD analysis project Ga0209096, IMG submission 184407) | Active sludge microbial communities of municipal wastewater-treating anaerobic digesters from USA - AD_UKC034_MetaG (SPAdes) (version 2) | ecosystem: Engineered > Bioreactor > Anaerobic >... | reverse complement strand
GCACCTTGCCGCTGCCGATCCGCTCGAAGCCCGGCAGATCCACCTGAAGCAGCGTGGAAAATGATTCGTTGGCCATGGTCCGTCCACCTCGCGGAAAATTCGTTTACGGATTTTCGCCGGATCCGCTGGTTGTGGCAAGCACTTTGTCGATGCAGGCCGCCGTCTGCTCGCCCATCTGCGCCACCGTGAACCGCTCCAGCAGCCGCGCGCGCCCGGCCGCCCCCAGGGCTCTGGCCTGCGCCCGTTCGCCGGCGAGCCGGTCCAGGAGTCCGGCCAGCGCGTCGGGTTCGGCCGGCGCGCAGAGCCAGCCGGTGACACCGTCGGCCACCACTTCCGGGATGCCGCCCGTCGCGGCGGCGGCCACCGGCAGACCGGCCGCCATCGCCAGCAGGGCGGCGCGGCCGAAGCCCTCGGCTCGCGACGGGAGCACCACGGCGTCGAGGCATTTGACCACGGCGGCGATGTCGGACCGGAACCCGAGGAACCGGACGGATTCGGCCAGACCCAGCGTCTCGGCCTGCCGCTTCAATGCCTCCGCCTCGGCGCCCGTGCCGGCCACCAGCAGGGCGGAGTCGGGAAACCGCCGCCGGTGCCGGGCCAGCGCGTCGAGCAGCACGTCCACGCCCTTCTCCCGGGTCAGCGCGGCCAGGCAGCCGAACGTGAATCCGGCGCGCTGCGGGAACTCATCGCGCGCCGGTGCCACCGCGTCGAATTCGGCCACGTCGAGTCCCTCGGGCACGACGGTGATCTTTGCCGGCGGGATGCCGGAGCCGCGGAGCGCCGCCGCCACCGCCGCGGAGATGGCGATGAAATGGTCCGCCTGACGGTACTTCCATCGGGACAGGCGGTGGCCCCGGAGCGGGAACACCACCCGCCGGGCGACCACGTGCCGCACCGGCCGCCGCCGCCACCGGGCCGCCAGCACGCCGGCGGTGACCGGCTTGGGCGTGTTGTACAGGATGAGGCCGGGCGCGGACTCGTCCAGCCAGCGGGTGAAACACCGGAAGACACGGGGCGACAATTCCCCGCCCGGCGGCAACGGCCGCACCGGCCAGTCCCGTTCCCGGGCGCGGCGCTCCAGTTCGCCACCGGCGGCGCACGCCAGCGTGAACGGGCGCCCGGCCGCCGCCCATGCAGCCGCCAGGCTGAACAGCGACTCCTGGCCACCGCGCCAGGCCGGCTCGTCGTCCACCAGCAGGACCGGGGGATCACTCAGCGTCGGCGTGTGGCCCATGACCCGTCCCCATCTCGTACAGCCGGGCGTAGCGGAAGAACGTGGACACCAGTGACATCCCCGCCACGACGACGCCCGGCCCGCCATCCAGGAAACCCCGCTTGAACACATAGCTCTTGACGAACGCCGCCAGGGGCGCCCCCAGCACCTTCGCCGCCGACGCCCGCCGCCCCCGCTCCCACAGGTCCTGGGCGGCCAGCCGCGAGTAGGCGTCCATCTTGCGGAGGTAATCGCCGAGGTCTTCGTACGGGTAGTGCCGGATGGGGGACGCAAACGTCCCCACCGTCCCCGCCACCTGGACCGACTCGTGCACCCGCCGCGGCGTCCAGCGGCCCGCGTCCTTGCGGAACAGGCGGAGCTGGTGGTCGGGGTACCAGTCGGAATGGCGGATCCAGCGCCCCATGAACCAGGCCAGGCGGGGGAGCCGGTAGGCCGCGGGATCGCCGCCGGTCTCGGGTTGCTCCCGCCAGCGGACGATCTCCGCGATCAATTCCGGCGCGCACTCCTCGTCGGCGTCCAGCGAGAACACCCACGGCGACGCCGCCTGGTCCAGGGCGTGGTTCTTCTGGTCAACGAAGCCGGTCCAGGCGCGGTGGCACACGCGGGCGCCGGCCGCCTCGGCCGCCGCCACGGTGCCGTCGGTACTGCCGGAATCCACCACGACGATCTCGTCCGCCCAGGCCAGGCTGGCCAGCGCTCGCGGCAGGCTCCGCTCCTCGTCGCAGGCGATCACGATGGCCGAAACGCGCCTCATGCGCCGCTCCCCTCGCCGCCGGTCCAGGCGCGGATCCGGCCGGCCGCGGCGGCGACGTCGCAGGCGGTCCAGTCGGGTGCCCACACCGCCTGCCCCGTAGGCTGTTCCAACACCCATGCGGTCCGCCCGGCCGGCGGCGGCCCGGCCGGCGGCTCGGCCTTGCGGAACAGGCGCAGGTCCGCCCGCCGGTTCGCCCACTCCCCGGGGACGGCTGCGGCGGCCGCCGTCCAGTAGAGGAACGCCGACGCGTATCCCGCCAGGCGCTCGCAATCCGGCTCCGGCAGATCCTCGTCGAGAGCGAACGCCAGCCCAACGCCGCCGGCGGACAGCTCCGCGGAAAAGAAATCGAGCTCCTCGGGAAACGGATCCCGCACCAGCAGGGCGTCCAATCCGATCGTGTGGCCCTCCTGGGCGTAGGGAATCACCCCGAAGCGGCAGATGTCCAGATAGTGAATGGCCAGCACCACCGGCAGCGCCAGCCGCTGCTTCAGAAAATAGATGAACTGGAGGAGATCCCACTCGCACTCCAGGCTCCAGTCGTCGGCCCGCACCGGCCAGTCGGCCAGGACCGGCCGGCCGGGGTAGATCAAGCCCACGGCGGTCAGCGGGCCGGCTGCGGACAGTTGCTCCAGGAACTGGTGCAATCCGCGGCGGTGCGCGTGCAGGTAGGGGAAAAACGGAAGCACCGGGTTCTCGTGCCGATAGCCGTGTTCCGCGATGGCTTCCTTCAGGCGCATGGATGGAACCGTTTCAGGAGATTCGGTGGCGCTTCAACCGGCGCGCGGTTTCGGCTTCGGTCAGCCCCAGGGCCGCCGCCAGGCCCGGCAGGTCCGCAGGATGGCGCGCCCGCAGACGCGCCAGCGCCTCGCGCTCCAGCGCGTCCTGCTCACGCTGCAGCCAGGCGTCCAGTCCGATCCGATCCAGCCCGTCGAGAGACGCCTGGACCGGCCCGGCCGCGCTCCGGCCGGGGCCGGGAAACAGATCGTCCGGATCGAGGCGGCCGTCGTCGTCGACGATGACCGCTCGTTCCACCAGGTTCTTGAGCTCGCGGACGTTGCCGGGCCAGGCGTACCGCTCGAGGGTTTGCACCGCCGCCGCATCCAGGGCCGGCTGGGGCCGTCCGAATCGCGCGGCCGCCTCGCGCAGAAAATGCTCGGCCAGCGGCTGGATGTCCTCGGGCCGTTCCCGCAGCGGCGGGATGCTCACCGTGAACTGCCCGATCCGGAAAAACAGGTCCCGTCGGAACCGACCCTCGGCCATCTCCGCCTCCAGATCGCGGTTGGTGGCCACGACGATCCGCACGTCGACGGCCACCTGGAACGTGCCGCCGATGGGGCTGATCCGTTTCTCCTCGAGCGCCTTGAGCAGCTTGGCCTGAACACTCACCGGCATGTCGCCGATCTCGTCCAGGAAGAGCGTGCCGCCGACGGCCAGCTCGAATTTGCCCTTCATCGCCGACTCCGCGCCGGTGTAGGCCCCCCGCACATGGCCGAACAGCTCGTTTTCGATGAGCGTCTCGGGAATGGCGGCGCAGTTGACCTCGACGAACGGCCCCGCCGATTGCGGCGAGAGCAGGTGGATGGTCCGGGCGAACAGCTCCTTGCCGGTCCCGCTCTCGCCCAGCAGCAGGATAGTGGCCCCCGTGGCGGCCATCCGCTGGAGCTGCCGGGCCACGGCCTCCATCGCCGGGTTGCGGCTGATCAGCAGCGGCAGCTTGCGGGCCTCGCGGAACTCCTCGCGGTACAGCAGGACCTCGTCCTCCAGGCGGCGGAACTCGATGCCGCGCTGGATCAGCGCATGGAGCTGCTCCAGATTGAGGGGTTTCTGGATGAAATCCACCGCCCCGTACTTGATGGCCTGGACCGATTCCTCGATGGAGCCGTAGGCAGTCATCAGGATGACCGGCTGGGTGGGCTCCGCCTGCCGGACCGTCCGGAGGAGTTCCATGCCCGAACCGTCCGGCAGTTTGAGATCGAGGACGATCATGTGATAGCGGGCGCCGTGGAACCGGGCCAACCCTTCCTGGAGGCCGCCGGCGGCGTCCACCTGGTAACCCTTCCCCGTCAGATATTCCGTCAGCATCTGGCGCAGCGCCGTGCGGTCCTCGACAACCAGCACCCGGCTCGCGCCGGGCGCCGGCGGGTCACTGCCCGGCCGGTTTTTTTGGGGAGGATGTTCGTCGGCTCGGTTCATGGGGCGTGTTCATCCGCCGGTTCGAATCAGCCAAGGGATATGACATGGCCGACGGATCGGCTGCCCCGCCCCATCTCCATGTACGTCCGCCCGGGCCGACGGGTTTATTTCCTGGTCGGCGGGGTCGGCGGAGGCTGGGCCACGCCCTCGTCCTCCGCCTTGCGGATCACGCCGGCCGGAACCGATTTGCGGCGCGCTTCTTCCTTGAGCTCGCCCAGTTCGGCCTCCGCCTTCTTGTACCCGGCCTCCAGGTCATCCAGGCGCTGTCTGGCCTTGTCCCATTGCGGCTTGAGCACCGAGTTGGCGTAATGTCCGCTGGACTCGTTCATGTAGGCGTTGCGGGCGTCGGTCAGGTTCAACTGGGCCACATCCCGCTGGCGCCGCAGGTCCTGAAGCTCGCGGCACTTGGTGACGATCCGGCCTTGGTACTCTTCGTTGACCTGATCCTGGGTGGGTGCGGGTTCGGCGGCTTCGCCTTCGGCCGGCGTCTGGTCGGCGGGCGGCTGCGGCAAGCCGGAAGTGGACACGTTCCCCTTGCTGGATCGCAAATCCTGGTTGGTGTAAACCTTGGCCGGCTTCTTGCTTTCGCGGTCCTTCCGGTTTTGCTTGGCCAGATCCACAATGCTCTGGGCCGAGAGCGGCGCGGCCAGGGCGAGCACCACAATCCAGAAAGCCAGTTTTTTCATGGCAATACTCCCGACTACTTTGGTGTGTGTATTGTACGTCAAATTGCGGTGCAGGGCAAGATGTTGACACCGACCCGCCAACATTTTGCCATGCCCGCCCCGTTTCCGCGACGCGGTCAGCGGCTGAGCGGCAGCGCCGGGATGTGGCCGGCCAGAAAATGGTCCAGAATGGTCTGGTCCACGACGTCCACGCGGCCGGAGGTGTCCAGGTCGGCCCACTCCGGCGCCACCGCGAAGCCGGCAATGTTCGCCGCCAGGTATTCGGCCAGCAGGACCAGGTCGGCCCCCGTGACTGTTCCGTCCCCGTCCAGGTCACCGTAGCGGGATCCGCCCGGCTCCACGCCGAAGAAGTCGAGGTACATCTCGAGCAGGTGCCGACGGGTGTTGTTCCCCGCGCCGTCCACCAGTCCGCCGAACTCGAAGGCACCGGCGATGGTCCGGTACGCACCGGCATCGCGGGCCACGGCAATGGTCGTTTCGGTGTAGTTGGGCGGGTCGTTCTTGATGTTCTTGAAGATCGGCGTGCCGACGCCCTGCTGGCGGATGATCACGTCGATGAAGCAGTTGTCCTGCCCGTAGTCGAACGCCAGCCCCGTGGTGACGGGCGCCGCGGCCGACAGCCCGCGGATGTGCCACAGGTCGGCTGCTCCGCCGTCGCTGCTCTGGCTGTAGTTGATCCCGAACGCGGCGCAAAAGTTGAACCCGCCGTTGTTCTTCGGGTCCTGGTACCAGACGTCGCCACCTTCCATGTACACCCGGCCGCCGGCGTTCAGGTAGTCCACCAGGTGCTGCCCCTCCGCGGCGTTGAAGATGTGAGCGTGCTGAAAGAGACAGTTGACTCCCACAGCGACGATGACCAGCTGATAGTCGCCGTAGTCGATCTCGGCCAGGGTGGCGTGGTCGTGGAGGCTCACTTCCTGGTACGCGTGCGAGTAGCCCAGCTCCGTGAGCAGCGCCCGGATGCCCGTCGTGGAGCTGTTGGGGTCGGGCCCGGTGTCGGTCTGGTTGCGGTCCAGGTTCAGGACGAGGACATCCGCCGGAAGCGCCCAGACGGACAGCGCGACCGCCAGAAACACGCCAACCATCATGTATCGCAGATTCACGGTGTTGACCTCCCCTGCCGCCGGTGTCCGCAGTCGGGATCAACGACCCGGATCCACGGGCGCCGAAGCGGCTTTTTCCACCTTCACCCCGGCCGGCGGCGGCCTCAGGATCTTGGCCTTGTCGGCCTTCTCCAGGGCTTCCTGCATGCGCTGGTCCGCCCGGTTAACCGTCTGGGTGGCCTCGGCCATTTCCGTCTGCACGGCGTTCACTTCCTTCCGGAGGCGGGTGCGCTCCCGCGCCGTCCGGGCGCTGCCCAGCTTGCTGTGCAAATCCGTCCAGCGCACCGACAGCTTGGCCAGTTCGTCGTTGCCGCGCTGATTGTCCTTGCGAGCGGCGTAATAGGCATTCCGGATGGCCTGTCCTTCCGTGCCCAGGTCGGCGATGAACATCTCATCCGGCGTCGCCGTGCCGGGCTTTCCGGCCGCCTTGGCGGCCTGCGGTTGCGCCGAGGTGGTGATATTGCCCTTCCCGCGGTATTGCTTGAGCGACTCGTCGTTGTAGGTGCGCGGCTTCGTCCCCTTGGCCGGAGTTTGCTGGGTGTTCGGGCCGTCGGCCGTCGCCAGTGTCCCGAGCGCCAGAACGAGCATCGCTCCCGTCATCAAGCGTGTCAGGTTCATGAGAAGTCTCCGTTAGACTCGCGCCGCCGGCCGGTGTCCGGACGGCGCGGCGGCGGATAGAAAACGGCCGGAAGGCAGCGGGCTCCTTCCGGCCGGATTGGCGGACTATTTGAATTCGCGCCAGTAGTTCATCCGGACTTCCACGCCGGCCGTGGGATTCATGTCGTAGGTGATGTTGCCGGCCGCGGCGTCGAACTTCTCGAACTTGTCGTGGCTCTGGCTGTAGCCCCAGCCCCACGTTTCGCCGGTGCCGATGTCGATCCAGCCTTCGCCGCGGGCGCCCTTGTGGAATGCCGAGGCGCGGCCGTACCAGCTGCCACCGGATGACAGCTCCACCGGAGTGGAGTTGAAGTACCCGCCGTTCAGCGCGTTGAAGACGTACGCCGACGACGTGCCGGCGCCGACGGTGTGATTGATCGGATCGCAGCTCGTGCCGCCGACGAAGAACTTGTAGGAGGTGGTGGCGATCCAGGCCCGGTCCTTGGTGAAGAAGACGGTGGGCCGGAAGGGCGAGGACTCGCCCTCCGAGGCTCCCGGGTACTCGAAGTAGAAGCCCTTGCTGGTGCTCGGGTTGAAGGTGGTGGTCGCGCCGGTGCTGGCGATCAGGTCGGAGACGGGGATGACGCCGGACGTCGGCAGGTTCTCCTTGACCAGGCAGTACATCACGCCGGCCGACCGGGCGCCGTACGCCGAGTCGATGGGCTTGCCGTACTCGTTGAACGCGATGAGCGTCTTGTAGCCGATGCCGGGCAGGTTGATCGTGGCCACAAACGGCACCGAGTAGATGGGCGTGCCGTTCTTGGCCTGAAACATCAGCCGGGCGGTCGTGTTGGTGATATTGGCCTTGTCCAGGACGAACTGGTACAGGTTGCCGTCATAGTCGCCGATATAGACCTCGTCCACGTACGGATCGCGATCCCGCGGCGACACGAAGGCCACCGGCGGGGCGAAGAAGCAGTTCCCCACCCGGCTGACCAGGGCGGTGGGCGACGCCCCGAACGCGGTCGTGGAGGTGTCGGCCATGTGGTAGGAGTAGATGACTGAGGGCACTCCGTTGGTCGGATCGGTGAGGTTGAGGATGTACACCGACTTGCCCAGCTTGGCGGGTTCGGGGAACGACGGATTCAGGTTGAACCCGGATCCCACCACCGCGCCGAACACCCCGTTGGGGTAATCGGCGGTGGCCGGGCCGAAGCGGCCCAGCGCCGGCACGGACCAGGTTTCGCCCAGGGGGTTCGCGGTCGTGCCGCTGAAGCGCCACAGGAACTCCGGACTGTCGGGATCGGTGATGTCCAGACAGTAGTACTCGCGGCCGCCCGCGCCGATGCCGAACACGCACAGTGTGCGCCAGTTCCCGCCGCTGTCGCGCACGTCGATCACCTTGGGCGAGGACGCCATGTAGTAGAAGTGCGGGCGGCGGTTGTAGATGCGGGCGCCGTACACGTCGGGCTGCCCCTGGCTGTTGACGTCGCCGGACGCGTACAGCTCGGTGTACAGCCGGGCCGGCCGGGAGCTGGTCCCCTCAATGGCCGCCGGGATGATGAAGGACCACAACTCGGCGCCGGTCTCCACGTCCACGCAGTGGAGCTGACCGTCATTGGAGCCGAACAGCAGCATGGGAATGCGGTCCTGCAGGCTCTTGGCCCAATTGAGATACTCGGCGCTGCCGTACGCGGTCAGGGACGGCGGGCCCACGAACGCGGGCGTGGAGTAGGTGATGGAGCCCAGCGGCAGGGTGCGGATCCAGGTGATGAACAGCTCGAGCTCGTCCTTGGAGAGGCTGCCGAGTCCGGCCGTGGACGCGATGTCGTTGCTGTTTGTTTTTGTGAATTCCGTTATATCCTCGCCGTCCAGGAACAGGACGACCCGTTCCGTGTGCGGCGTGGTGTCGATCCAGTCGGCGAAATCCCACAGTTTGTTGTCGGAGTTCTTGGTGAAGTCGGTCAGGAAGTCGATCTTGCCTTCCACCGTGGATGTGGTCAGGGCCTGGAAGGCCCGCATGTGACCCTTGAACACGGGGCTGTAGGTCATGGAGGCCTTGAACATCACGTTCTGGAGCAGCACCTTCTCCGGCATGGCTTTCGGGAACGTGATGGCCGTGGGTTCGATGAAGCCCAGGATGGGCTCGGTGTCGCCGCTGATCTCGCTGCCGAGGCTGCCCAGGATCTTCTCCAGGGAGTTGAGGAGGTCGCCCTCGTTGTCGGCGAAGTAGGCGAAGTTGGTGCCGCCGGCCTGGGCGATGGAGTCGAGGCCGGCTTTGTCGGATTCCGACTGGAGGCCGAACCCGACGACGAAGGTGTCCACCTTGTGCCGGCTGCGCAGCGTGTCGGCGGCGTCGATCGCCGCGTCGACGCCGGCGCAGGTGTCGCGGCCGTCGGTGAGGAGCATGATCGCGTTGTAGCGGCAGTCGAAATACTGGTCGGGCAGCGGTGTCAGGCCGGTCTGGCTCTCGTACGGCGACCAGTTTTTATGGGTGCCGGACGTCAGATCAAAGTAGTAGCAGGCCTTGTTCGAGTTGTCCAGATTCCGGTTGAACAGGTAGCGGGCGATCGACTGGAGCGAATAGCTGATGGGCGTGGAGCCGCGGGCCGGTAGCTCGGTCGCGAACTTCCAGGCCAGGCCGGGGACGGTGACGGTGCCGGTGGTGCGGTCGAAGTTGCGGTCCACCCACGACTTGATGGCGGCCCGGTTGTCGTAGCCGGGATCGACGCTGGACATGAACGGGTCGTTGTCGGCGCCGTGCGGCAGGGGCACCAGCAGCCGGTCCCGGCTGCTGCTGCAGCCGGCGCCGGTGAAGAAATAGGTGTCATAGGTCCGCTTAATGCCGCCGCTGCTATACTCGGTGACGGTGTAGAGGTTGGTGGGGAAGTAGGCGTACCGGCTGTACCAGCGCCGATTGAAGTATCGGTTGATGTCGTGACCGAGCGCGTAGGAGTCGGAATTGGTGTACATCCAGAACGACCAGCGCAGGCGGAGGTTGTCGCGGCTCATGAGGGAGTTGATGGCCGTCTTGGTGATGTAGACCTTCGAGTCGGTGCGCTGCCCGGCGAAGTCGTAGTTGGAGCACTGGCCGCCGCCGGCGCCGTTGGGCTGGCAGGACATCGAGCCCGACACGTCGATCACGAAGTGAATGTTCGGGGGCAGCAGCCGGCCGATGGGATCGTTGGGGTCGTAGACCGGCTGGTTCTGGCCCGTCTGCGCCACGGCCGCCAGCCCGCTCAGGGCCAGTATTATCAGAAGCCACAGCCATCGGGTGTTCATGGTGATCCTCCTTCTTGCGCCCGGCTATTTCTGCGGATTGACGTTCCCTTCGCCGCCGCCGAAGGAGTCCTTCGAGGCGTCGACGATGGGCGTGTCCAGAAAAATCATCTCTTCCAGAATCTTGCGGGATCCCATCCAGCTCTGGCCGACCGAGCGGACGTAAAAGTAGCCGTCGGCCTCGATGGGCAGGTTGCTGGTGTCCTTTTCGGTGGGATCGGTGTTGACCACGTACACCGCGTAGCGCCGGTCGGAGCCGGTGTCGATGTAGGCGGCGACGTGCGTGTTGCCGTTGTTGGGATCCAGCAGCCGCTTCCACTTGGCGCCGGTGGTGCTGGTGGGGCCGTAGTCGTAGTCGTTGACGCTGGGATTGATCTGGTACATCGCCGAGATCTGCTCCCGGCTGGTGAGGTTGCGGAGCATCCGCCGGGCGTGCATCAGACCGGCTTCGGCGGCGTAGAACGCCTCCTTGCCGTACGCCTGGTTGCGGGTGACGTACACCTCGGACGTGGTGATCAGGATGACGCCCGAGGCCAGCATGGCCAGGGCCATGACGATGAGCAGGGCGATGATCATGGCCACGCCCTTGTTGTTGACGAGTTGTCGTTTCATGCGATGCCTCCTGTGGCGCGCGCCGCCGTCATTCCTCCGGCTCCGGCCGGAGGTTCCGGAACATGACCACCTGCGTGTACACCTCGCGGAACTGCGGGATCGACTGGACGGTGCCGGCGGAGCGGTCCTCGAGCCCCGGTCGCCTGTAGTAGATGTCCTGGGTGCCGGTGCGCGCCCCGGCCATCACCTCCGGCATGGCGAAAGTCCGGCCGATGAGGGTGATGCGCATGGCCCGCAGGTGCTGGAGCTGCGCGTTGGTGATGTTCTGGAAATTCGTGGTGATCCATTCGGCGCCGGTGATATTGTTGTCATCGTCGGTGTCGATGCCCATGGCCACCTGGAGGTCCTCCACGTACCGGGAGACCTCTTCGGGCACGGCGTTGGGCCGGGCCTCCAGCCGCATGAGCCGCGGCACGTCGGGGATGTTGGTGTCGATGTAGTACTCCCAGATGCGGATGCGCATGATGGTGGAACCGGCCGGGTAGGCTTGGGGAAATCCGCTCGGAGAGTTCACGCCGTAGGGATCGTTCGCGCCGGCGTTGAAGGTGATCTCGGTGAAGGGATTGCCCGAGATGGTGGTGGGCACGAACAGGTCGGCGAAGATCTGGGCGCCGGGATCCCACGGATTGTCCACTGTGGGCGCATTGGTGATGAGGAGCAGGTCGCCCTCCTGGAAGGGCTCGCCGTTGATCTTCACCGCCTTGAACTGGGAGCTGGGGGGGCTGTATTCGTCGCGGAGCTGGGCGTCGTTGATGATGTCGGGCTCCACCACGCGGATCCGGTCGGGGATGGTGGAATCGTAGCCGGCGTAGTGGCCCAGCTGCAGGCCGGAGACGAACGGCTGCCATTGCGCGTTGGTGCATTCCACGATGTTGAACTGGTAGGCGCCCTTGAGGATTTGCAGCGGCGCCCACTTGGTGTAGGCGCCCACCACCCGCAGGTCGGAGGCCATCGTGTCCAGCGCGAAGCGCATGTTGGTGCGCAGCTCCGCCAGCGCCACGTGGGCGGTGGTGGCGTTTTGGTTTTCGAAGAATAGCGCGGTGGCGCCGCCGATGATGACCAGCATGATCACCAGGGTGATCATGGCCTCGAGCAGCGAAAACCCGCGCCGGTTCGGCCGTCGGTTCGAAAGGGGTGTCATGGCCGTTCTCCTCGCCGTCAATCGTGGTACCGATAGAGGACCATCCGGACGATCTGCTCGGACTCGTCGTTCAGCCCGAGCAGTTTCGCATAGTCTTCGGTGTACCTGACCTCCACTGTGACCTTGACGAGGTTGTCGGTCCCCGCCGGCACGTCGGAGGTGCTGGTGGTGCAGGTGAAGTCGTACTTGTAGGTGTCATACATGTGGTCGGCCACCATGTTGAGGTCGGTGCTCGTGATGGACCCGCTGCCGTCCAGCAGCGCGGAGTTGTCGGGCAGCAGCATGACCCGTTCCATCACCACCTCGCCCAGGTACATGAGGCCGCTCACGCCGCCCGCGGCGCTGTTGTTTTTCATGGACCGCAGGAACACCTGGATCACGCCCAGGACCCCCAGGGCCATGACCACCAGGGCCACCAGCGCAGTGATCAGAGTGGCGCCCCGCCGGTTGAGCCGCAGTCGCTTGCCTGGAATCATCATTCACCTCGCAGATAAAGGCGCTCGGTTGAAATCAGATAATTAGCAAAAGACGTGCCGAAGCGCGCGCGCAATTATCTGATTGATCACGAGTATATTACAATTTTCGCAATATTGGCGTCAATTTAAAATGTAACTTTTTGTTACTATCCCATTGTCGCCCAAGGACCTGTCGAATCCCACTTCCCCAGGAGAGACATTGGCATCGGCCGCCGCATCTGTTACAATGCCCCCTTTGTCGCACTCAAGACCGGCAGCGTCAGACAGAGCCGTGAAGATACTCCACATCTGGAAACGCATCGACCACCATTCCGCCCATTCCGGCTACGACCAGCTCAGCCGCCACATGGACTGCACCCACTACCGTCCGGGCCGGATCTTCCATTTCCTTTACGCGCGCAATCCCGAGCGCTTCCGCTGGGTGGGCGCCATCGATCCGGAATGGTACAGCTTCGAGTACTTCTGCACCGAGGCCGAGCTGCTGGTCCGCATCAATCTCGTTTCCAAGACCGTGTTCCACATCCTGTACGGCGAAAACCAGTTCCGCTTCCTGGGCCATGCGCCGCTGCGCCGCGGCAACCGGGTGGTCGCCACCTTCCACCAGCCGCCGGACGTGCTGCCCCGCGCCATCCCGAAGACCTCGCGGATCGCCCGCGCCGACGCCATCGTCGTGGTGGGAAGCAGCCAGGAGGAGTACTTCCGCGGGCTGACCGGCCGGGACAACGTCTACCGCGTGCCCCACGGGATCGATGCCGACTACTTCACCCCCGGCGATCCGCCGCCCGAAAGCGACGAACTCCACTGCGTCACCGTCGGCTGGTGGCTGCGGGACGTGGAGACCATCCGCCGCGTGATCGCCACCACCGGCCAGTTGCGGCGGCCCCGCATCCGGTACCACATCGTGACCTTCCCGTGGTGCCAGGAGTTCTACCAGGGCCTGCCCCACGTGCAGATGTACAGCGGGATCGCCGACGAGGAGCTCCGGGCGCTGTACCGGCGCTGCGACCTCATGCTGCTCCCCCTGAACGATTGCACCGCCAACAACGCCGTGCTCGAGGCCGGCGCCTGCGGGCTGCCCGTCTTCACGTCGGCGGCCGGATCCATCCGCGACTACGTGACCGAGGCCGGCGCGGTGATCGCGCCCCCCAAGGACCCCGAGTACCTCATCGACGCGCTGGTCGCGGCGGCCGGCGACCGGACGCGGCTGCGGGCCATGGGCCGGGCGGCGCGGCTGCAGGCGGAGCAGTTTGCGTGGCCGCGGGTGGCCGAGCGGATGCGCGCCGTCTACGCGCGGATCCTCGGGTGAGGGTGCGCCATGCTGGCCGTCTGCCCCCGCTGTGAAAAAGCCCTGGTCGTTGACGACCCCGGCTGGCATACCTGCCGGCACTGCGCCGGCCGGGTGTGGATCCCCGATCCCGCCAACCCGGACCGCTCCCCTGCCGAGGATCCGGCGGCGATCGTACCCGAACCCGCTCCGGCCCCGGAGCCGGAGCGGCCGGCCGCCGTGGCCATCCCGTGGGAGACCGGCCGCGGAGGCGCGCTCGGCCGCCTGCTGGCGACGGTCTCGCTGTTCCTGTTCCGCAGCCGCCAGACCTATGGCCGTTTCCCGGACCACCCGGAAAACACCCGGTCTTTCATCTACGGCCTGCTGATGGTTGCCGTTGGTCTGGTGGTCCATTTCCAACTGCAGGCGATGTCCTACGATTTCCTCATGCGCTCGCTGGCGCAGCCGGACGCGTCGGCGGAGATTCCCGCGTGGCTGCAGGGTACCATCCAGGAGATGCAGCGGGTCCACCTCGACAGCGCGTTCTTCCAGTTCTCGGCGCTCCTGGCCCCCCTGCTCGCCGCGGCCATCGTCATGGGCGGCCACCGCCTGCTGACCATGGGGATGTTCCTCGCCCGCGGCCGCGCGACGCCATCCGCCGACCGCACCTTCCGCCCGCTCGCCTACTCCTACACGCCATTCCTGTTCATCGCCGTGCCCTTCCTGGGGCCCATCTGGTTCATGGTGGTGCAGTACCACGCGCTGCACTCGGGCCTCCAGCTCTCCCGCCGCTCCTCCATGCTGCTGGCGGCGCTGAATTTCCTGTTCTTCAACTTCGTCCTGTCGTTCTGGAACTTCATCTATACGCTGATGATCGGATGATCGTGTGATGCGCCGCCCGCCGCCGCGGACGGCGCCCGGGGAATGAATACGGAAACGGAACCTGCCCGGACCGCCGACGTATTATCGGAACGAAGTCACGCGTTGCGGCTTCCGGCAGGCCGATGATGCAGTCAGCGACAATCGAGATGATTCAAACGAACGCCTGCGATCGCCTGGCGCAACTGGACGACAACGCCCTCATGCTGTTCGCCCGGAACGGAGACGGCGACGCGTACATGGAGCTGGTCCGCCGCTACAAGCAGCTCATGGTCAATTACGCCTACCGGCTGGTGTGGGACTACGACTGCGCGACGGACCTGGCCCAGGAGGTTTTCGTGCGGCTGTTCCGCAACATCGACCGGTACGACCACCGGCTCAAGTTCTCCACCTGGATCTACAAGATCGCCACCAATCTGGCGTTCGATGAGCTGCGGCGGCGCAAGCGGCGCCAGACCCAGCCGTTCTCCCGCGAGATCGAGTTGCTGCCCGACGACCACGCCGCCCGACACGATCCCCGGGCGGCCCACCGGCCCGATCCCGAACAGGAGCTGCTGCGGTCGGAGGCGGCTCAGGCGATCCTGGCCGCCCTGCAGGAGTTGCCGGCGGACCACCGCCAGTTGTTCGTGCTCAAGGAGATGGAACAACTGCCCCTGGAGGAGATCAGCCAAATCACCGGGGTCAAGGTGGGCACGTTGAAATCGCGCCTGTTCCGGTCGCGCGAATTCCTGCGGGAGCGGCTGACGGAATATTTCCAGCGAGGTCAAGCGTGATGAACTGCGAACGTTACCGCCGGATGTACGACGAGTACGACGCCGGCAGCCTGCATCCGCAGGACTATGAAGCGGTGCGCCGGCACCTCGGTGATTGCCTGCCCTGCCGCCAGTTCTTCCAGGACGCGGGCCAGCTGGCGCGACTCGCCTCCGCCTGCCCCCGCGTCGCGGCGCCGGACGATTTCGAGGACCGCCTCCGGAGCCGACTGGTACCGGCGCGCGAGGAGCGGCGCCGCCCGCCCGCCCTGCACTGGCACGTGGGTGTGGCCCTGGCGGCCTCGGTCCTGCTGGCGCTGGGAATCTGGCTCGGCGCCTATTTTCAGTCTCGTCACTTGATCGACGCGCCGGACCGCCGGCTGGCGCAGCAACCGGCGGCCGTCCCGACCGAAGTGGTCATCCCCGTGGAGCCTGCCCAACCGGCGTCGGGCGAGGACCAGATCCGCTTCGTGACCCGCGATCCGGCCACCGGCCGGGAAGTGCTCGTGGAGATGCCCGCCTCGTACACCGTGCAGGACCTGTCCGCCCTGGAGGGCCCCTATCTGATGGATGTGAGTCATTGACATGAGCCGCCCCGCAATTGCCAGCTCACCCCCTGCCCCGCGCCGCTGGATCGGCGCCCTGGCCGCCGTGCTGTCTCTGGCGGTCGGAGGCGCCGCCGCCGGCGCCGAAACAGTCACCCTGCCGGTGGTCCCGGTGCGCGTCACCATGACCGTCGCCGGCTTCGCGCCGGCGGCGGAATCCGGGGCCGCACTCTCCCGGTACGTCACCCTGCCCGGCTCGGTGATGGACAACTCGGCCGCCCTCTCCATCCAGCAGGAGATCCTGCTGCCCGGTGTCGTGTGGGACGATGCGAACCGCGTGGTGGTGGGCCTGCAGTGGCTGCTGCCGCAGGCCATGCTCTCCGAGACGACGTTCCAGGTGCTGTCGCTGCCCGACCGCTCCGTCAGGCTGGACACGCTGGGTATCGACGAACGCATCGGGCTGCTCATCGCGGGAGTGGCCGCCCCGGCCGCTACTGACGCGCCGCTCGGGCGGTCGGGCATCCGCATGCCGCCGGTGCCCGATGCCGACTGGAAGGTGGTCTGCGTACCCGCAGGCCGGTCGTTCCGGCTGATCCCGGTCCGGGCGCTCTCCGGCCAGGCGCTGGCGCCGCTGGTCCAGGCCGGCGCGCCCCCGATCCTGGCACCGGTCTTCCGATCGAACGGCGACTTCGACGGGTTCTGTTATCCGTTCCGGACCGGCAACGTCCCGGCCGACGGCTGGGAGTGGCTGCCGGCTACGGACATCCGCAAGCGCATCGATTACATCTCCCGACACCGGGTCGATCTGCTCTCGGGCTACCTGGGCGTCTTCTTCGGCTCAGCCGAGAGCACGGACCGGCGCGCGGGGCCGGCGGTGTTCGTCCGCAGCGTCGTGCCGGCGTCGCCCGCGGCCAACGCCGGCCTGCGGCCGGGCGACCGCGTCGGCCGGATCGGCCCGCAGCCGGTGGAGTCGGTGCAACAGGCGGTGATGCTGCTGCGACGCCACGCCCCGAACAGCCAGGTCCGGCTCGAGGTCGTCCGGGAAGGCAAGTCGCTGACCCGCGACGTGGTTCTGGGACGGCGGCAGGTCGTCGCCCGGGCGGAGACCGACCGCCTCCTGAAGACGCTGCCGCAACCCCGGCAACGCGACCTGGCGGCGGTCACCGCCGGTCAGCGGGCCGCGACCGCCGCCGAGCCGGCCGCCGTCCCGACCATGGGCCTCTTCATGCACCCGGCCTCCCGGCAGCTGCGCGCGATGCTGGGGTGGACGGGCGAAGGCGGGGTGCTGGTCTCGGCGGTTCTGCCCGGATATCCAGCCGCCGCCGCCGGGCTCCAGGCCGGCGACGTGTTGCTGGACATCCAGGGACAACCGGTAATCGACATGGCCGCGGTCCCGAAGCTCCTGCGCAGCCTTCAGCCCGGTCGGCAGATCACCGTCCGCTACTTCCGGCAGGGGGAGATCAGGACCACCCGGGTCACCGTAAAATGACCAGGCCCCCGGTTTCGCGGGGGCCTGGTGCATTGTCATGACCGCGCGGAGGCGGGGGCCGCCTCCCCTCCGGCCGGGGCATCATGTGCCGGCGGAGTAATCGTCGGCGTACCGGATCTGCTCCTCGGTCAGCGTGTCGATGGATACGCCCATCGTCGCCAGCTTCAGCGTCGCAATCTCCTGGTCCTGCGTCTCCGGGATGTCGTGGACCTTCTTTTCGAGCCCCTTTCCGTGCCGGGCCAGGAACAGCATGCTCATGAACTGGTTGGCGAAGCTCATGTCCATAACCTCGGACGGATGGCCTTCCGCCGCGGCCAGGTTGACCAGCCGCCCCTTGGCCAGGACGTAGATCCGCCGCCCGTCCGGCAGCGTGTACTCCTCATTGTTGGGCCGGATCTCCCGCACGGACTTGGCCAGGCCGGCCAGATCGTTCAGGTTGACCTCCACGTCGTAGTGGCCGGTGTTGCAGACGATGGCGCCGTCCTTCATCCGCTCGAAGTGGCGCCCCACGATCACGTCCTTGACGCCGGTGGCGGTGATGAAGATGTCGCCCACCGCCGCCGCCTCGTCCATGGTCATCACCTGGCAGCCGTCCAGCAGCGCCTTGAGCGCCGCGGTGGCTTTAACCTCGGTGGCGATCACCTGGGCGCCCATCCCCTTGGCCCGGACGGCGCAGCCCCGGCCGCAGTGGCCGTAGCCGGCGACCACAAAATGCTTCCCGGCCAGGAGAACGTTGGTGGCGCGCAGGATCCCGTCCAGGGAGGACTGCCCGGTGCCGTAAACGTTGTCGAAGTCCCACTTGGTCTCGGCGTCATTGACGGCGACCACCGGATACATCAGCTTGCCGTGGGCGCCCATCGCCCGCAGCCGGTGGACGCCGGTGGTGGTCTCCTCGGTGCCGCCGATGATGGCGGCCGCCAGCTCCGGATGGCGGTTGTGCACGGTGAAGATCAGGTCGGCCCCGTCGTCCAGCGTCAGGGTGGGCTTGATCTCCAGGGTCTTGTCGATGCACCAGTAGAACTCCTCGACGTTCATCCCGTGCCAGGCGTAGACGGAGATGCCGTCGGCGACGAGCGCGGCGGCGATGTCGTCCTGCGTGGAGAGCGGGTTGCAGCCCGACCAGGCCACCTGGGCGCCTGCCGCCTTCAGCGTTTTCACCAGCACCGCGGTCTCCTTGGTCACATGCAGGCAACCGGCGATCCGCATCCCCTTGAGTGGCTGTTCCTTGGCGAACCGCTCCCGCAGAGCCATCATCACCGGCATGCGGGACTCGGCCCAGCGGACTTTGAGTGCGCCTTGCTCGGCGAGGGCGATGTCCTTGATCTTGTAATCCACGATTCACCTCGTAGCTGGAGTGTCGTCGGTCCCGTTCGGGTGGCCCGGTGGCCCGGGTGCCGCATCCGGCGGACGGACCGCTCATTGTAATGCAGGGGCTGCCGATTGTACACGAAAACCATCGGCCGGCCGCCGGGCCAGCCGGCCGCTTGAAATTTCCCGCGCCGCGCATATAATAAGGAAGCAGCAGACATGGACGAGTCTTCGCCACAACGCCGTTTACGCATCGGACCCCCGTCAGCAGGCTGGATGCCGCGCCGCGACCTGCCGCGTCGTGCGCCCCGCCGGGCGGTGGCCTCATGATCCGATCAGCGGCGATCGACAACCTGCCGGTGCTCATGGACATCGAGCACCGCTGCTTCCTCCGGGACCAGTTCAGCGAAGCCCTTTACACCGGTTTCCTGCTGCGCCCCGACTGTGAGGTATTTCTCTACCTGGCCGGTGAAACGCCCATCGGCTCGATGGTTCTGCTCTTCCCCGCCGAGCTGGAGGCGTGCCATGTGATCTCGGTCGCCGTGGTCCCGGAACACCAGGGCCACGGCTTCGGCCGCGAGCTCATGGCCTGGGCGGAGGCGCGGGCGCTGGCCAAGCGGTGCCGGCAGCTGCAACTGGAGGTCCGGAAGAACAACCGCCGCGCCCGGGCTATTTATGAAGCCCTCGATTACCGAAAAATCCGTGTCCTGAAAGATTATTACGGCAAGGGCGTCGACGGCATCCTCTACGTCAAATCCCTGCCCGAGTGTTCGACCCGTTAGCGGGACGCTGTCGAAATTCTCCCCAGAGCCGGAGGCGCCCGGGTGGATAACCGCTATCTCTCCTTCGAAATCGACAAGCTGATGGAGGAGAACCGGAAGCTTCGCTCAGAGAACCGCAATTTCCGCGAGATCCTTTCCTGCGATCAGGACCTCATCATCCGCTATCACGTTCTCGACCGCTGCTTCCAGTATGTCAGTCCGGCGGCCGTCGCCCTGACCGGGCATCAGCCGTCGGCATTCTATGAAAATCCCGGGCTGCTCGCCGAGCTGGTGGACGCCGAGCACCGGCCGGCGTTCGACGCGTTCTGGCAGGCGGCGGCCGCAGGCGCGACCGATACGGAGATCCAGCTCCGGTTGCGTCGGTCCGACGACCAGACGGTCTGGGCCGCCATGCGGACATGGCCGGTGATCAACCACACGGGCTGCCAGGTGGCCGTTATCGGCAGCATCCGGGATATCTCGCTGCAGAAACAGATGGAGGAGCGCATCCGCAAACTGGAGGGCCTCATCCCCATCTGCGCCGGCTGCAAGAAGATCCGCTTGCCCGATCACACGTGGCAGGAAATCGAGAGCTTCCTGGCCCGCCGGTCCAACATGGATTTCACCCACGGCCTCTGTCCGGAGTGCCGCCACCGCTACTTCCCGTCGCACCCGTGACCACCGGCCCCGGGCGGCCGCGTGCATGGGACGTGATATCCCGGCCAGGCCGGGCGGGGACGGTCACGGCTGTTTCTGGAGAATGTCGTCCATGTTGGGGGTGGCGGCCTGCAGATCGGGGAACACCCGCTCCACCACCGGCCGCAGATACTCGACTCCCGGGAAGAAGGTCTCGACGAACTTCAGGAAGGCCACCACGATGTCCGGATCGAACTGGGTGCCGGAGCACTTCTGGATCTCCTCGACGGCATAGGAGACCGGCCGGGCGCTCCGGTACGGGCGGTCCGACGTGATGGCGTCGAAGGCGTCGGCCACCGACAGGATGCGGGCGCCGATGGGGGTTGCTTCGCCCTTGAGTCCGTCCGGCCGGCCGTTGCCGTCCCAGTATTCATGGTGGTGCTTGACGTAGCCCAGGATGTCGGTGTCGCGCAGGATGGGCGACAGGATCTTGGCGCTGATGGCCGGGTGATAGTAGATGTGCGAGAATTCCTCGGCGTCGAGCGAGGTAGGCTTGTTGAGGACGCTTTCCTTGACCCCGATCTTGCCGATGTCGTGCAGCAAGCCGGCGAGATACACCTTCTGGATCTGCTCGCGGGAGATGCCCATGATCCGGGCGATCTCCACGGCGTACCGGGTGACCCGGCGGGAATGGCCCTCGGTGTACTTGTCCTTGGCTTCCAGCGCCGAGACCAGCGACTTGATCGCGTCCAGGTAGAGGTTCTTGATCTGGACAGTCTGCTCTTCGACCTTATCCTCCAGGAACAGCTGGTACTCCCGGTTCTTCAGGATCAGGTTGCGCTTCTCCAGGGCCCGCTCCACGGCGATGCACACTTCGTCCAGGTTGAACGGCTTGGTGATGTAATCGGAGGCGCCCATCTTGAGCGTCTCGATGGCGATGCTCATGTCGGACACCGCGGTCACCATGATCACCGCCAGGTCAGGATCCAGGGCGCGGACCTTCTTCAGCAGGTCGATGCCGCTCATGCCCGGCATCCGGATATCGCTCATCATCAGATCGAACTTCTGGCCGTTCTGGAAGCAATCCAGCGCATTCAGAGCGTTGGGCGCCGGCTGGCAGTTGTACCCTTCTTCCATGAGCCGCCAGGTCAGAATCTCGCGTACGCTCGGCTCGTCTTCGACAACCAGGATGGACGCGGGCATGTCAATCCTCCGGCTCGTGGCAGTTGTCATTGAGCAGCCGCCCGATTTCCTCGCAGCAGATGAGGATCTTGTCGATCCGCCGGCGGGCTCCCGGCGAGAGCTGCTTCTCCTGGAGCAGCAACAGATCGATCTGCCCCCGGATCGTGGTCAGGGGGGTGTTCAGGTCATGCCGTAACCGCCGGAGCCGCTCCGGGTAATCGGGAGGTGCGCCGCTCATGGCTGCACGTTTTTCCAGCGGTCATGGCCCACCAGGACGAATTTGTGGGCGCGGATTTTCAGCATCTTCTGGGTCTGCAGCTTGGAGATGATCCGGCTGATGGTCTCACGGGATGTGCCGGCGATCTCCGCCAGGTCCTGGTGGGTGATCTTCGTCGAGATCAGCACCTCATCCGCCTCCCACTGGCCGTCCACGCGGGCGAGGCTCATCAGGACGTGCTTGAGCCGGGTTTCGGCGTCGTTGAATTTCAGAATCTGGATGGTCTTCCAGGAGTCCCGCAGTTTCCGGCACAGGATGGTCAGCAGGGATTCCACCACCTGGGTGTTCTTCATCAGCACGGCATCGAAATGCTGCTTGGAGATCGAGATGATCTTGCAGTCTTCCATCGCCACCACCGTGGCCGGGGTGGTTTCATTGTCCAGGAGGGACAGTTCGCCGAACGTGTCGCCGGGCCCGTGGATCGCGAGGATGTTCTCCCGGCCGTCCGGCGTGGTTTGCAGCACCTTCACCTCGCCGTATTTGACGATGTACATGTACTGGCCGGTCTCTTCCTCGATGAAGATGACCTGGTTCTTCTTGTACTCGCGCTCCTGGAAGATGGACTGGAGATTCTGAAGCTCGGCCGCAGTCAGATTGTGAAACAGGGGGATGCGTTTAAAAAAATCGATACTGGTCACGGCACCCGCTCGGCCACACAAGGATCATCTGTCTCAATAGTACCCTGAATGCCGTGTATCTGCAACAGCTATTGACCGCCCGGCAGCGAGATCTGGTTGGCCACCGAGCGGCTTTCGCCCACGCAGGTGACCAGGATCGCGGCCCGGTCGGCGATCGGGCACTTGTTCTCGCAGATTCCGCAGCCGATGCAGAAGGCCGCGTCGATGACCGGCTTCTGGACGTCGACCCATCGACCGTCCGGCGCCTGGACCCGCTCCTGGACCAGTTTGATCGCTTTTTGGCCCTGGATAGTGGGGCACACCTCCTCGCACACGATGCACGGCTTGGCCTGGGCCCACGGCAGGCATCGGTTCCGGTCCACGTACGCCAGCCCCAGGCGGACCGGCGCCCGGCCGTTCCGGCCGAGCCGGTCGTCCAGCGTGGTCGGCCGGATGGCCTCGGTGGGGCACACCTGGCCGCACAGCGTGCAGCGGTCGTCGCAATAGCCGATCTTGGGCACCACGATGGGCGTCCACAGGGCGCCCACGCCGCCCTCGAAGGCCGCCGGGTGCAGCGCGTTCGTCGGGCACACCTTCATGCACGCGCCGCACCGCACGCACCGGCTCAGGAAGTCGTCCTCGGCCCGGGCGCCCGGCGGGCGGATCAGCTTGTCGCTCGCCTTGAAGACCTTCCGGTCGCGCTCCGCGTTCTCCGCCCCGATGGCCTGCAGGGGCGCCAGCACGAATCCGCCCACGGCCGCGCCCAGCACCGCCCGGCGGCTCAGGTCGGCCAGCGGCCGTCGTTCCGCCGGCACCGGGCGCGCGAGGCGGAACCGGAACTCCAGCGCATTCTCAGGACACACGTCAACGCAGTTGGCGCACAGATGGCACTCGGACGAGATCCAGGGCTCCCCAGGGATCGGCTGATCGCCGCCCTGGCAGCCCTGGAGGCACCGGTTGCATCGGGTGCAGCGGTCCTCATGCTTGAGAAGGGTCAGCGGGGCCCGCGCCGCGCATACCCCCAGCCAGGCGCCCAGCGGACAGAGGTAGCGGCACCAGAACCGGGTTTCGAAGCGGTTGAGCGCCAGCACGACGCCGAAGGTGAGTCCGATGCAGAACGCGTGCAGGAAGAAGCGGCTGTCGAAGGGGACGACCACGCCCCGCAGCGCGGCGATCAGGGTGTCGGCGGCCGCCGTCCACCCGATCCAGTCCAGGACGCGGACCACCCCGTCCAGGCCCAACCCCAGCGACGGATGCACCCAGACGGCCATGGACCGCGTCAGGAACGAAAACGGGTCGAACCAGCCCACCTGCTGCAGCCCCAACAGGCTCCCGGCGAGGAAGAACGCTAGGACCAGGTACTTCAGGTTCCGCTTCGAGTTCCAGCGCCAGCGCCCGCTCCGGACCGCCCGCCGCCGGGCGTTCTTGCCGGCGGAGAAAAGCTGCTGGAGAGTGCCGAACGGACAGACCCAGCCGCAGAACGCCCGGTTGAGCAGGATGGCCGACAGGATGGTGACCAGGGACCAGAGCAGGACCGGCAGGAACTCCCGGGAAGCGATCCACGTCGTCACCGCGAGGAGCGGATCGAGATAAAAGAACAGTCCCACGGGCGTCTGGATGCGAAAGGCCTCCATCTCGCCCGCGGGCCCGAACGGCGGAAATTCCATCCGGAAGAACAGGTACAGGAACAGCACGAAGCAGACGGTCTGGCTGAGCCGGCGAAAGTTCGCCAGACGCAAGAGGCGTTTCGCGCGCTTCATCTACAGCTCCACGGTCCGGGTCTTGAGGCCGGCCAGATCCATGCGCCCGATGCCGCGCCGGCTGGCTTCGACGACGAAGCCCATCTGGGCGGGTTCGATGTCGAACAGGCTGCAGCCGAACGCGTCGACGGCGACCATGTCCACGCCGGCAACCAGGGTCCGGGAGAGGACCGCGTCGGCGAGGGAGCCCCCCTGCGGACCGTTGCGTACCAGGATGCGGTAGGCGTCGAGGATCGTCAGGGTTGGCCGCACAAAGCCGCCCAGGTCCGCCAGCGCGGTGTGGATGTTCTGGTGGAACGCCTCGCGCCGACCACCGATCACGCCCATCAGGTTCTTGAACCCGAGACTGAGCCGCGCGGTGCTGTGCTGCTTGGCGACGGGCACGTTGATCACCTTGTCCGCCTCCAGCACATCGCGGTAGATGGGCCACTTTTTCAACCACTCGCCGCCGAGCGTCATCTCCACGAATTTGCGTTCATCGACAAACTCCAGCTCCACTCCCAGGTCCTGGACGGCCTTGGAGATGCCGCTGCGAGCGTAGCAATGACGAGCTTCATAGAGGCTGTGATCGAAGATTTTGACCGTCTTGGCCCCTGCGTTGAGGATCTCCACGGCCAGCGCCCGGACCACATCCGGGTTGGTGTTGGCCGCCTGCTCCGGCACGCGGTTGAACCCGATGTTGGGCTTGAGCACCACGCGGTCGCCCCGGGCGACGAACCGCTGCATGCCACCCAACGCCGCCATGGCCTCGCGCACCAGCACGTCCGGCTCACCGTTGCGGACCACCACCAGATCGAGCGCCGGCGCCCCGACGCGCTTGTCGGCGCTCAGTTCTCTGCCGCCGCCGCACCCGGCCAGGCCTGCCAGGGCGATGCCCGCCGCGGCCGGAACGAGCAAATCTTCCAGCACCTCCCGGCGGGTCCAGGGCTGGGTGAACGGACGGTTGGACATGGCGACCTCCTGGTTATGGTTCCGGTGACGGGGATGCGGGACCGGGACTCGGGTCGTGACCCTGAGACCCGGTCACGCCGTCGAGATGCAGCCGCACGACATTTTCGACAGCCAGGCCATCGGGCCGCCGGCGGATCCGCCGGAACCCGATGATCGCTCCGTGCACCAGCGCTCCGACAACCAGCGCCAGCAGGAGCATCAGGCCGACGAAACGCAGCGCGGCCAGGACCAGATCGGCATAACTGTAATTGTCCCGGCGGAAGAACCGGGTGAGATCGATTTCGCCCGAAGTTTCGGGATGGCGCGCGGCATCCTCCAGCCGGGCGAACGCCGCCGTGACGGAATCGGGATCCGCCGGGCCCAGGTAAAACGCGAGGCGCCCGCCCACGCGTTTCAACCGGGGCATGGCGTCCGCCGACTCGAAGCGCGCCAGCAACTGCGCCGCGTCACCCGCCGCGGCCGGCGACAGCCAGCCGGACCAGTAGACCCCGGCCGCGCTGCGGTACCGGGCGGCCGCCAGGCGGTTGCCCCGGTCCAAGCCCACATCCGCCTCCGCCCCCGCCAAATCTTCCGCCAGCAACGCCAATTGGCTGTCCCGAATCAGGTAGCGGCGGGAGGGCCGGTCCAACCCGTCGGCCGGCAGCTTCAGGTACAGGTCGGGGACCGGTTCCTGGCTCCGGAACTGCTCCGCCAGCCACTCGTAGTATTCGGACAGGTGCGCCCGGGCCACCTGCTCAAAGACGGTGCGCACCACTGCGCGTCCGCGCCAAACCACCATCTCCTGTTCCTGGAGGTAGCAGCCGACGAGGTCGGACATCGGCTTGGCACCCGGACGCTGCATGAAGGTGAACAGGCTGAACGCCGCATCCGGGTGCTCGAATCGGAAGACGTCGATCCGGATGACCTGCCCGTCGAAGGACCGCCGGTAACTGATCGGCCGGCAGTCGGGCAATGACTTCAGCGCGAGCGTCTCCTCGGGTCTGAGTGGCGGCGACCCCGCTTCCTCGGGCGCCGGGGGCGGCGCTCCCAGCTCGATCACCTGCCCGGGAACGCTTCCGGCGGCCAACAGCAACCCGAAGACGGCCCAGGTAGTCCAGCGGCGGCGGTCAGTGCACATGGTCGGATCCGGCGGCCGCCGGTGCGCGGGCCAATGTTCCCAGGCTGGCCAGATAGTCTTCGATGCCCAGGGAGATGGATTGGGCCACGCGGTTCTGACTGTCCGCCTGCGAGATGATCTGCGACTCCCGCTTGTTGGAGATGAAGCCGATCTCCAGGAGGATGGCGGGGATGTCGGTTCCGATCAGCACGACGAACGGCGCTTTTTTGACGCCGCGGTCCCGCACGGACGGTTCCAGTTTGCGCACGGCGCCGATCATCTTGCGGTGGACCTTGGTGGCGAAATCCCGTGACTCATTCACCTTCTCGTACATGGTGATCTTCTTGATCACGTCCTCGAGCTGGCTCAGGTTCTGCTGCGCGCTGGCGTTTTCCACCGCGGCCAGCAACTGGGTGCGTGAATCGCGGGTGAGGCCCAGGTAGAAGGTCTCGATGCCGGCCGCCTTGCTGTCCTTGCTGGCGTTGGCGTGCAACGAGATGAACAGGTCGGCGTTCTCCACGCTGGCCATGGCGGTCCGCTGCTCCAGCGGCATGTAGACGTCCGTCTCGCGCGTGAGCAGCACCTCGATGTTCAGGCGGCTCTCCAGCTCGGCTTTCAGCTTCTTGGCGATGGCCAGCGTGACATCCTTCTCCCGAATGCCGCCGTAGCCGATGGATCCGGAGTCCTTGCCGCCGTGACCGGGATCGATGACGATCTTGCCCACCTTCATGCCCAGGATGCGGGTCAGCGAGCGCCGGCCGTCCAGATTCGGCTTGGGTGGCGGGAGCGGTCCGGCCGAACCCGGCTCGCCGGCTGACGGCTGAGGCTGGGTGCCGCCGCCGGCCGGTTTCGGACGCTCCGCCGCGGGCTTGTCGGCGGCGGTGCCCGCCGGCGCCGGCGGCGGTGCGGCCGGTTTCGCCGCGGGTGCCGTCGGCGTCGCCGGGGCTTTCGGTTCGGGCGAAGGTGTGGCCGTCGCGCCGGCCGGCGGCGGAGACGCGGCCGGCTTGACGGCAACCGGCGCCGCCGCTGGTTTTTCGGCCGTCTTATCCTTGTCCTGGCTTTCCTTGTACAGTCTGGCCAGGCGGCGTTTGCGCTCGTCGAGGCTCTGGCCCTTGTCCAGATCGCGGATGTCCACCACCACCCGGAACGGATCGTAGAGGGTGAACACCGTCAGCGAACCCTTCTGCTTGAAATCGAGAACCACCCGAGCCACATCGAGCTGGTATTGCCCCACGCGGATGCGATCCAGGTATGAGTCACCCACGGCGAAATTCTTGCCCTTGACCGCGGCGGAAAGGATCGTCCGGTTGAAATCCAGGTAGATCCGGTAGGGGTGATCCACTTCGTTATGGGTGAAAGGGACTTCCCGGTCCAGGTCGATGACCACGCGGGTGTAATCGAGGGTCGACCAGAAGCGGATCTCGGTGATCTGGGCAACGATGGCGCCCGGCGGCGCTGCCGGAGCGGCCGCAGCCACCGGCACCGACCGGGCATCGGCAGGCGCGGCCGAGGGGCTCGACGCGGCCGCCGGTGTACCGGTCCCGGCGGCATCCAGAGCCTTCAACTTGTCCTTGACCACGCGCGCATAACTGGAGCGGGGAAATTTTTTCAGGTATTCCGTCAGAATCTCGCGGGCCTTGTCCGAATCGTGCAGGTCGTCGGCGTAGATCTCGCCTTTGAGCCGGAGTGCGTCGTCGCGCAGCGGCGAGGCAGGATACTCCCGCATCAACCAGTCGGCCAGCGACAGCGCCCGGTCCGCGTGCGCGCGGGTCCCGGACAACCGGAAACAGTCCCGGCACAGCCGCGCCGCGGCGTACAGGGCGTCGTCGCAGCCGGCGTAGGTCGGATCCAGCCGCGGCACGGCGTCGTACAGCTTGACGGCCTGCAGGTAGTCCTCGACGCGTGGCGGCGGGGTGTCACGGCCCGCCAGCCGGGCCTCCAGCTCCTGCGCCTGCTGAAGCGACTGGCGCGCCGCCGCGCGGTTGCGCGCCGCGTACGCCAAGCCGGCAACGGCGACCAGAACCAGTGAGAGGGAGATCAAACGGGTCGCAGCGCCCCGGCGGACTGGAGGGGTGAGGTCTCTGCGCATCGGGGCCATGATAGATGAAACGCTACAAATATTCTACCGCAAAGTGGGAGGGTTCCACGGTTCCGTTCTCTTCGATCTCCTGGCGAATGCGATCCACCGCCTGCTGCAGCGGGGGCAGTTCGCCGGAGACCATCGCCACCGCCACCACGGCGCGCTGCCAAAGATCCTGATAACCCACTTCGGCCACCGACACGTTGAACTTGGCCGTCAGCCGGTCCTTGAGACGCCGGAGGATCATCCGCTTCTCCTTGAGCGAATGGACCTCCGGGAAAAAAAACTCCATGTGGATCAGGCACAGGTGCGATCGGAACGGTTCGGTCATCGGGAATCGAGCGTGTCCTTGACTTTCTCGATGATGTAAATCTGCAGCTCGTCACCCACCTTGATGTCGTTGAACCGTTCGAGGCCGATACCGCATTCGTAGCCGGTCTTGACCTCGGTGACGTCTTCCTTGAAACGCCGCAGGGACGACAGGCGCCCCTCGTACACCCGGACACCGTCCCGGAAGAGCCGGACCAGCGCGTCCCGCCGCACGACACCGTCGGTCACGTAGCTGCCGGCGATGGTGCCCACCGACGGCACGCGGAACGTCTCGCGCACCTCGACGTTGCCGATCACCTTCTCACGGGCCTGGAACTCGAGCAGGCCCTCCATCGCCTGGCGGATCTCCTCGGCCACCGTGTAGATGACCGTGTAGATGCGGATGTCGACCCCCTCGCGGGCGGCCAGCTCCTCGGCGCTCTTGACGGGCTTGACGTTGAAGCCCACCACGATGGCATTGGACGCCGCGGCAAGCAGCACGTCGTTCTCGGTGATGGCGCCGACGGCGCTGTGGAGGATGTTGATCTTGACCTTCTCGGTGCTGAGCTTGTTGAGCAGCGACTCGATGGCGTCGCGGGAGCCCTGCACGTCCACCTTCAGGATGATGGGCAATTCCTTGATCTGGCCCTCCTGGAGGCGCTGGAACAGGGTTTCCAGCGACACGCGGGTGCCCATCTTCTTGAGCAGTTCCTCGCGCAGCTTCTGCTGGCGGTACAGGCTGAGCTGGCGGGCCTTGACGACGTCATCGGTGGCGAAGAACTTCTCGCCGGCGATGGGCAGGTCGTCGAGACCGAGCACCATGACGGGCGTCGCCGGTCCCGCCATGTCCAGCCGGCGATTGTTCTCGTCGTACATGGCGCGGATTTTGCCGGAGATGGAGCCGGCGACGATGATGTCGCGCTCGAACAGGGTGCCGTTCTGAACCAGCAGGGTGGCGACGGGGCCGCGGGCCCGGTCCAGGCGGGATTCGATGACGGTCCCCATCGCCTTGGTGTTGGGATTGGCTTTGATCTCCTGCATGTCGGCCACCAGCAGGATCATCTCCAGCATCTGGTCGATGTTGATGAGTTTCTTGGCCGACAATTCGACGAAGACGTTGCTGCCGCCCCACTCTTCCGGCATCAACCCCATCTCGGAGAGGTCCCGTTTGACCCGGTCGATGTTGGCCTCGGGCTTGTCGATCTTGTTGATGGCCACGATGATGGGCACGCCGGCGGCCCGGGCGTGCTGGATCGCTTCGACGGTCTGCGGCATGACGCCGTCGTCGGCGGCCACCACCAGGATGACGATGTCGGTCACCTGGGCGCCGCGGGCGCGCATCATGGTGAAGGCCTCGTGACCGGGGGTGTCGATGAACGTGATGGAGCGGTTGTTGATCTCGGCCTTGTAAGCGCCGATATGCTGGGTGATCCCGCCGGCTTCACCCGCGGCCACGCGAGTCTGGCGGATGGCGTCGAGCAGCGAAGTCTTGCCGTGGTCGACGTGGCCCATCACAGTCACGATGGGCGCGCGCGTGGAGTATTGCTCCTTGTCGCTCTCGAGGAATTCGGCCTCGAACAGCTCCTCTTCGAAGCTGACCGGCTGGATCTCGAAGCCCATCTCCTGGCCCACCTGCTGGATCACCTCCATGTCCAGAATCTGGTTGATATTGACCATGATCCCTTTCATGAAGAGGGTCTTCAGGATGTCCCGGGCGGGCACGTCCAGCCGCTCGGCGATCTCCTTCACGGTCAGGCCCTCGGGCACGGTGATCTTCTGCAGCTGGCGCTTCGGCGTGGCCACGGCCCGAGCTCCGCTCTCCTCCTCCGGCATGCGCTTCCGCTTCTTGCCCTTCCTGCCGCGGTGAATGACCGGCGCGAACAGGCCGGTCCGGTCCGGGATCCCGTCCGCGACCGGCGCCCCGGACGATGAGCGCTTGAGCACCTTGCCTCTTTCCTTCTTCTTTTCCTTGCGGATCTCGCGCACAATCGCGCCGGACTTGTCCGCCGTCGCCTCGACGGGTGGCTTGGCCGCCTCGGCCGCGGCCGCTTCAGGCGGCGCGGCTTCCGCCGGCGGCTCCACTTCGACGGGTTTCTCCGCTTCCGCCACCGGCGCCGGCGTCTCCTCGGTGGCCCGGTGGCCCACCTTGCGGATCTTCTTCTTCCCCGCGGGCGGTTCCTCGGTCACCGCGGCCGTCGCCTCGATCGGGACATCCTTGCCCGCCGGTTCCGTGGCCGCGCGTTTCAGCGTGACAGTCGCCTCGGGCTCGCCCACCGCTTCCACCTGGGCGGCTTCTTCGGCCCCTTCCTCGACGGGTTCCAGCAGGGCGGCCTCATCCTCCACCTTGCCCGCCTTGCGGATGGTCATGCTCTTGGAGATGGCGCCTTCGAGCGGCGTCCACTCCGGCTTCTTCGGTTTCGGCTTGGTGACGCGCTTCTTGGAGATCTGCTTCTGGCGCTCCGCCTTCTTCTCCACCTCGTGGCTGATGTTAGTCGTCAGCTTGAGATGGGCCATGACCTTGCCCACGAACCGGTCGTCGATGGGCTGGTTGGCGGAGAAGACCATTACGCCGATCTTCTTCAGCTCGCTCAGAATCATTTTGGCGTCGAGGTTGAAATCCTCCGCCAGCTGATTCACGGTGACCTTGTCCATAGTGTCCTCGTTTTAAGACGGGCCGCGCGCCGGCAAACGACGGGCGACCGTCGCCTATTCCTTGTCCGTTTCACCCTCGTCCGCGACATCACCCGCATCGGCCGGCGCCTCGTCGGCGGGGGGCACCGTTGTCTCAACCGCTTCGGCCAGCTCCACCGGTGCAGCCGGTTCGGCCGGTTCAGCCGGGGCCAGCGTGGCGGTGTTGAGCATCATCTCGTTCTCGATTTCCTTGCGCTTTTCCTCTTCGCTCTTGATGTCGATGTGCCAGCCGATCAGCTTGGCCGCCAGGCGCACGTTCTGTCCCTTCTTACCGATCGCCAGCGAAAGGTTGTCGTTGTCGACGATGACCTCCATGATCCGGCGGGACGGCTCCTTGATGAGCACGCGGACGATCTCGGCTGGGCTCAGCGCGTTGACCGCGAAATCAACCGAGTCTTCCGCCCACTCGATGATGTCGATTTTCTCGCCGCGGAGCTCCTTGATGATGGTCATGATCCGGGAACCTTTCATGCCCACGCAGGCGCCGACGGGATCGACGTCGGGCTCGCGGCTCGACACGGCGATCTTCGTGCGCTCACCGGGCTCCCGGACCAGCGCCTTGATCTGGACGGTGCCCTCGTAAATCTCGGGCACCTCCAGCTCGAAGAGGCGGCGGACCAGGTCGGGATGGGCGCGCGACACCGTGATCTGGGGCTCCTTCGGGGACTTGCTCACGTCCAGCACCAGGAGCCGCATGCGCTCGCCGCGGCTGTAGTTTTCGCCGGGGATCTGTTCGCGGGGCGGCAGATGGGCTTCGGCGTCGCCCACCTCGAAGACCACATGCTTGTCCTCGTAACGTTTCACCGAACCGGTGAGCAGATTGCCCTTCTTGTCGATGAAGTTATCGTAGACATGCTCCCGCTCGGCGTCGCGGACGCGCTGGATGATCACCTGCTTGGCGATCTGGGCGGCGATCCGGCCCAGGCAGTCGGTGGGCTTGGGGATTTCCACGATGTCCCCTTCCTCGAGACTTTCGTCTTCCTGCTTGGCCTCTTCGATGGACATTTCCAGAGCCGGATTACCCACTTCCTGCACCACGGTCTTGACCGCGAAGATTTCGATGATCCCCGTATCCTTGTTCAGGCGGGCCTGAATCTCTTCCTTGGTCTTGAAAAATTTCTTGGCCGCTGTGACCATCGCGTCCTCGATGGCGCGCACGATGATGTCCGGGTCCAGGTTCTTTTCCCGGCTCACCTGCTCGATGGTCTGAATCAGCAAGTTGGCCATAGCCACCTCACGCTTGAGTTAGAATTTGAACCGCAGACGACAGCTCTCGACGGCCGGATACTCGAACCGCAGGATGCCGTCCTCCTCGGAGCGGATGACGAATCCGCTGTCGTCCGCCTGTTCCAGAACGCCGAGCCATTTCTTTCGCCCCTCGGCCGAGGCCTGGATGGTCTTGACCTCGACCTCGCGGCCGATGTGGCCGCGATAGTGCTCGGGCACGTACAGGCGCCGCTCGAGACCGGGCGATGACACCTCGAGGTTGTAGGTGGTCGGGATCGGGTCCTCGACGTCGAGCAGGGCGCTGAGCTCCCGGCTGACCCGCTCGCAGTCAGCGACGGTCACGCCGCCCGGCTTGTCGATGAACACCCGGACGATCGCCTTGCGGCCGCGGGCGGCGCAATCGAGGTGATACAACTGCACCTGGCAGATGTCTGCCGCGGTGCGGGCCAGTCGATTCAGCAACTCTTGGTTCATGGCGGACTCTCGTGTTCACAAAAAAAGTGGGCCCAGGCCCACTCGAAGGGCTATTCTATGCAAAAAGCCGCGAATGATCAAGAAGTATTTGCGGATCGGACCGGGTTGCCGACCGATTTTCACTCCGCAGGGGCGGTGGCGCGCTCCAGCCAGGACCACCAGGGTGCCCGACCGTGCAGCGTCCGCAGCTGCCGGGTTGACAGCAGGTGGAAATCGTAGCTCACCGACAGCGTGGACGGCCGGCCGGTTCCGCCCGCAGGACCGTGGGCCTCGATCTCCCCGTAGGTCAGCGGCGGCGCAGCCCGGTGATTGTAAAACTGGACCGCGTCGCCGGACGGCGACGGATTCCCCATCGGCACGTCGGCGAAGCACCCTCTCCGAGCGACTGTCGTGCGTTGGACGATGCGCAGCCAGCGGCCGGATTCGGCCAGCGGGTGGAAGTAGTCGACCCGGCTGCGGGCCGGCAGGGCGTCGGCGCGCAGCCCGGCCTTGAATTGCCGGTCACCTGTCAACCGGAATGCCGCCCAGCCGTCGCCCCGGGCGTGCCAGGCATCGGGCAGCGGCTCGAAAAAGTCGTCCCGGAACACCGGCGCGGCTCCCGTGCGCCGGCGGAGCGTCACCACCGCCAGGCCGGGCACCGGCACCTGCAGAATCGCCCATGCGCCGTAAGGCCGGGAGGGCGTTCCGGCCTCGGACACGGTGACCCGCTGGGTGACCCGCAAGTGCAGTCCGTCCCCGGCCGCCTCCACGCGGACCCGCCGGACTAACGCGAAGGTGGCCGCGCGTCCTTCCGGCGACATCCGGAACCGCGACTCCAGCCGGACCGTGTCCGAACCGGTCCGGCCGGCCACCGCGAAATCGCCCGGATCCAGCTCCGGCGGACACGACCACTCCGCCGAACGGTAGAACAGGCTGTGCGGGGCGTGCTCCGGCGCGACCCACGTGCGCTGGCCGCCGGCGTTCCACCCGGGCGCACGGCAATCGGCCGGCACCCGCGGGTCTTGCCAGAGGCATTCGACGCCGTCGAGCACAACCGACAGGACACGCCCGCCCAGCTCGGGCACCACGACGGCGTGACCGCGCTCCGCCGTCAGCCGGACCGGCGACAATCCCTGGCGGGTCAGCGCGTCCGTCAACTGTTCGGGTGGATGCGGGCACATGACGGGCTCGGGCGGGCGGCTGTGGCGCCTACCCTACCAGTTCCTTGCGGACGATGTCCCGGATCTCGGCGGCCAGCTCTTCGGCCTGTTTCAGCAAGGCGCGGGCCTCCCGGCTGGTGGCGTCCCGGAACGCCCCGTCTTCGATGCCCTTCAGGTTGATCATCACGTTGTAGTAGGCCCCCTCGGCGGCGCCCAGGCCCATCAGGCCGCCCACGCCGGCGTCACTGATGGAGTTCCGGTTACCGTGGCGGGCCATTTCCAGGGCCAGCTCCAGCGCGGGCACGGCGCGCCGCAGCACGCCGAGCGGCACCAGCGTGGCTCCCTTGTTCGCCGCCTCCATGGCGGCGCCCCGGGCCGCTTTCTCGGCATCGGTCTTTTTGGGCAGCTTGATGGCCGCCATGACCTCGTTGAACGCCTCGGTGTCGCGGTCGATGTCGTACAGGAATTCGTCCTTGAGCCGCTGGCCCTCGACGCCCACGCGCAACATGCGGTCCCGCTGTTCCTCGTACCCCTTCTTGCCCGCGGTCAGGTTCGACACCATCGCCGCCAGAGCCGCCGCCAGCGCGCCCGCCAGCGAAGCCACGGAGCCGCCGCCGGGCGCCGGCGAGTCGGAGGACAGCTCGTTGGCGAACTCGCGCAGGTCCATGCGCTGGAGGCGCGGCGGATTCTCCGCCTCGACGCTGGCTTCGATGATCTTTTTCAACGGATCGAAGGGCGTCAGCTCGGCCAGGCCCAGCGATTTCACCGCGATGTGGATGAGCTCCTCATCCGGCACGCCGGCCGGCTTGCCCTGGCGGGTCAGGAAGAAAGCGCCCGCGTCCAGCAGCGCCTGTTTCGGGATCAGCCCCACCAGCTCGCTGCCGGTCACCCGCAGGCCGCGCATCTCGGCCTGGCGGCACACCTCCACGAACACCTCGTGCACAGGCGAGATCTTGTAGTTGTTGAAATTGATGGACAGCTGGGCGCAGCCGTACTGCTCGATGTACCAGCCGATCGCCTTGACGGCCTTGAACTTGCCGGGAGCCCAAACTTTTTCGCCCTGCGCATCCTTGACGACGGCGCCCTTGGCGTCCTTCTTCACCCGGCCTTTCTCGCGGATCTCCAGCGCGATGTCGTTGACCAGCGCGGCGTCGCGGGTGTTGAAGTTGATGTTGTAGGCGATCAGGAACTCCCGGGCGCCGATCACGGTGGCACCGGCGCGGGCGTTGAAGGTCGCCGGGCCGAAATCGGGCTTCCAGGCGGGGTCCCGGAGCTTGTCGGCCAATCCCTCGTACTCCCCGGCCCGGACGTCCGCCAGGTTGACCCGCTGGGGGCTCGCCGCCGCCGCTTCGTACAGGTAAACCGGGATGCCCAACTCGTCGCCGACGCGCCGGCCCACCTGCCGGGCCAGCTCGGCGCAGTCGGCCATGGTAACGCCGCTCACCGGCACGAACGGGCACACGTCGGTGGCGCCGATCCGCGGATGGGCGCCGCTGTGTTTCGACATGTCGATCAGCTCGGCCGCCCGGCGGATGCCCTGGAAGGCCGCCTCGGCCACCGGCGCCGGTTCGCCGATCAGGGTGACCACGGTGCGGTTGGTGTCGGCGCCGGGATCCACGTCCAGCACCTTGACGCCCTTGACGGCCGCCATGGCGGCGACGATCTTGTCGATGAGCGCCCGGTCCCGGCCCTCGCTGAAGTTGGGGACGCATTCCACGAGCTGTTTCATGAACGTGACTCCTGTTGGCCGACCGCGCGGCGGGGGGCCAAAAAAAATGGCCGCTCCGGCACAGGCTCGGGCGGCTCAAGATGAAATGGCGGAGAGGGCGGGATTCGAACCCGCGGTAGAGTTACCCCTACACACGCTTTCCAAGCGTGCTCCTTCAACCACTCGGACACCTCTCCGTGAGGGTTGAATACTCGATGACCGTAAAGAACAGACCCGATCGCAGAAGGCGTATTGTAATGAAATTTTCCGAAAAAGAAAGAGAAATTACAACCGGTCGAGAAACCGGGGATCCATGAGGAAGCGCTCCCTGACATTGGCCATGGCGGCCAGGGCGCTGTTCCGAATCCGGGGGACATGCCGCTCGAGATCGGCCAGCAGTTCCTTCACCCAATGTCGGCGGAGCCGCTGGAGGTTTTTCTCCGGACAGGCTGACGGCACCGCCGCCAATCCGAGGCCGGCGAAATACCGGGTCACCTCGCTTTCGTAAACGTGACACAGGGGCCGGATCACGGTGTTCCGGCCATCGTCGGAACGCAGCACGGGCGGCATGCCCGCCAGTTGTCCCGTGAAAAACAGGTTCAGCAACAGGTTCTCGATGAGGTCGTCGGCGTGGTGGCCGAGGGCGATCTTGTTGCACCGGTGCCGGGGCGCCGCCGCGTAGAGATGCCCGCGCCGCAGGCGGGAGCACAGGGGGCACAGCGTCGGGGCGTTCGCCCGCTTCGATTCGAGGATTCCGGCGATGGGCGCCGGCTCCACGACCAGTTCCGCGCCCAGGCGGGCCACCTGCCGCCGCACCGCGTCGGTATCGAAACCCGGGAAGCCCGGATCCAGCGTGAACGGAACCAGCTCGTAGCGGACCGGCGCCCGGCGCTGGAGGCGCAGGAGCACGTCCAGCATCACCAGCGAATCCTTGCCGCCGCTGATGGCCACCAGCACCCGGTCGCCGTCGCCCAGCATGCTGTAGCGCCCGATGACCTCACCCACCCGGCGGCGCAGGTCACGCTCCGTGAACGTGTTGTCCGTCTGCACGCGGTGTCTCCTCGTCAGGCCGTCCGGATTGGGGATCCTGCCGCCCCCCGGTCGGTGAACGGACAGTCCGTGATCTTCGACCGAAGATCCGCGCTCAGGCGCCTCAGTACGATTTGGAAGCGGAACGGTCCGGGCCGCCGTCCTCGATCCATTGGAACACGCGGTGTTGCTCGCCGAGGTCCCGCGCCAGCGGCGTCATCCGGGTCCGGTCCGAGACGATGATTCGCTGGTTCTGCTTCACCGCCGCCAGGACCTCCTGCTCGCCGACGAAGTCCGCCGGCTTCGGCATTTCAACCGGCGCCGGCGGCCGGTCGTCGGCCGGCGGCGTGTCGCCGGCGGGTGGCACCGCCGGCCGGCCGGCCGGAGCGTCCGTTGCCATCATTTCGGCGATCACCTGGGCGACGACGCCGCGGACGCGGTCGCGGTCAGGGAGCACAGGCCCAGCCGGCGGCGTGGACGGTGCGGGCGGCGCCGCAGCGGGACGCTCGGGTGAGGCCCGGGTGAACCGGATGGGTCGGGTGCCGAAGGCCAGCCGCTTGATGTTGACCAGGTGGCGCGCCGACACGTTGTCGGTTGTGATGTTGTTGCCCCACGTGCCGCAGCCGAGGGTCAGCGAGGGCGTCAGGCCAGTGGCGTACCCGATGGCGCCGTGGGTGCCCGAGGTGTTGGCGAGGATCCGGAAGGCGGGTTTTTCCAGGGCGAATCTCATGATGACGTCCTGGTCCTGGGAGTGGATCACCATGCTGTGGCCCATCCCGCCGTAGGTGAGCAACTCGATGCATCGCGCACACCCCTCCAACCAGCCATCCACCGCGTAGAAAGCCAGAACGGGCGAGAGCTTCTCCATGGACAGCGGCTCCTGCGGTCCCACAGCTGCCAGTTCCGCGATGAGACAGGGTGTCTCGGCGGGCACTTTGAACCCCGCCAGCTCCGCGATCACCGCCGCGTCGCGGCCGACGATCCGCGGATTGATCCTGCCTCCCTGCACCACCGCCGCTTCCAGCAGCCGTTTTTCCGCGGGTGAACAGAAATGGGCGCCCCGCGCGGTGAACTCGGTCCGCACGGCCTCCAGCAGGGGCCGGTCCACGATGACCGCCTGCTCCGAGGCGCAGACCGTGCCGTTGTCGAAGCACTTCCCGGCCAGCACGAGTTCGACCGCCGCGGCCGCCTGGGCGGTCCGTTCGATGAAGGCCGGCACGTTGCCCGGGCCGACGCCGAACGCCGGCTTGCCGGAGCCGTAGGCGGCCTTGACCAGACCGTGCCCGCCGGTGGCCAGGATGACGGCCGTGAGGCGGTGCCGCATCAACTCCTCCGTGGCCTCCAGGGTGGGGTTGCGAAGGCAGCCGACGATTCCCTCGGGAGCGCCGGCCAGTACGGCCGCCGCGTGCAGGATGTCGGCGGTTTTGGCGATGCAGTCCTTGGCGGCCGGGTGGGGCGAAAAGACCACCGCGTTGCGTCCCTTGAGGGATATCAGCGCCTTGAAGATCGTGGTGCTGGTGGGATTCGTCGACGGAATGATGCCGGCAACCACCCCCATGGGCACGGCGATCTCATACACTTGCTGGGCCGGATCCTCGGCGACCACGCCGACGGTCTTCAAATTCCGGATATCCTCGAAGATCTCGCGCGCGGCGAAGGTGTTCTTCGTGACCTTGTCCTCGACCCGGCCGAAGCCGGTCTCCTGCACCGCCAGCCGGGCCAGTTCCTCGGCGTGGGCCAGCGCCTCCCGCGAGACCGCCTCCACCACGCGATCCACCTGTTCCTGGCTGAATTCGGCAAAACGGCGCTGGGCGTCGGCGGCCAGTCGCAGCAGGTGGCGCACTTCCTGCACCGCCATCAGGTCTTGATCTAGTTGCATGACGGGCTCTCCGGAATTGAGTGTGCCCACTGTAGCACGCGACTGACAGCCGGTCAACCGGCTGGGGATCGCTGTGCCGCCGCCCCCCGATCATCAAAGCCGGGGCGTGTGCCGTTCGATAAGCTCCAGAACGTCCGCGTCGATCTCCATCCGGGCCCGCCGAAAGATGGTCTGGAGCAGGATGATCACCCGGTCGCGCGGGCGCACCGCCTCGATCCGCCCCTCCAGACCGTCGAACAAAGTCCCGTGGATCCGCACCCGGTCACCGGGCGCCAGGGCGCGGTCAGCCTCCAGATAGCCCTTGGCCGCCATCCGGTCCCGGAGAGTCTGGATGATCAGAGGGTCGACCGGCACGGGTTTTTCGTTGAAGGTGATGACCTTCTGGACGCCTTCCAGGTGATTCACGGTGTACAGCCAGCGCGCTGCGTCGAACCGGGCGAACAGGTAGCAGGGAAAGAGCGGCCGGATTTGATAGCGTCCGCGGCGGTGTGTGCCTGCCAGAGGCAGGAAGGTCTCGAAGCCCAGCTGCAGCAGCTTCACGTCGGCGTAATGCTCCCGCAACCGTTTCGTGTAGATCGCGTACCAGCAGGGGGTGTCCACGTTCGGTGATTCGCTCACGGGTCCTCTGATCGTCCTTACGTCGTATCCGTACTATTATACCCGCCGCCCGAGATATGCCAACGCTTCGCCTCCGTTCAGATGAAATAATCGTGCGGGCCGGTACAATGTTCTTCCCAAACACGTTCAGATAAGGTATAAATGTCCCCATCATCACAATCAGGATTTAGCGATGGCCACGGTTGGAGAGATTCTCAAACAGAAGCGCCAGGAACAGAACCTGACCCTTCACGATGTCTCCGAGGTCACCAAGATCAGCACGAATTTTCTGGACGCCATCGAAAACAACGCGTTCAAGAAGCTGCCACGCGGTGTGTTCCCGAAGATGTTCATTCGCGCCTATGCCCGCCACCTGGGGCTGGATGATGACCGGCTGATCCAGTTGTATTTCGAGCAGGCGGCCGAGATCGAAAGCGAGGAAACGCCAGCCCCTGAAGGGCCCCGCATGGCGCCGATCCGCCGGCGCCGCGGACACTGGACAAGGATTCTGGTGGCGGCGGTGGTGATGGGCGCACTCCTGGGGACCATCTATCTGGTCTACCGGGCGAGCGAGTCCAGTCCGCCGTTGAGCGAGGCAACTCCACCGGAGCCACCGCCGCCCCTTGCCGAACCCGCACCGACACCGGGACCTGCGGCGACCGACAACCCGGCGGCCGCAGTCGCGGATATCCCCACTCCGGATGGTACACTCCTGCCCGCAGCATCCCCCGCCCCGCCGACCTCCGGCGAATCGCCCGGACCGCCCGCCACCGCTGGACCCGATCCGCAGTCGCTGGCTCTCGCCCTGCGAGCCAGCGCCGTCTGCTGGGTGCGCGTCGTGAGCGAAGGCGTCCCTCAGGATTTCATCCTCCAGCCTGGTGAGACATTCCAATACCGCTATGTCAAACCCATTGTGCTGCAGGTGGGTAACGCCGGCGGCGTCACCCTGTTCCTCAACGGCCAGGCTACCCGCCCGATGGGCACCACCGGCCAGGTGGTGGAGTTGAACCTGTCGCCGTCAAACTGGCGGGATTACATCGCGGCCCCCGAGGAACCCTGACATGGCCGTCTCCAATCCATTGCTGAGCGCCATCCGCTCCGGCGCCGCCCCAAAAATGATCAAGCTCGCCGCCGCCCGCGGCAGTCTGCCGCTGCCGCCGGAAATCCTGCTGGAAGCCCAAGCCTCTCTCCTGAAGGATGGCGATCCGGAAATCCGGCAGGCCGCCGAAGAGGGTCTGCACGCCTACTCGCCGGCAGAGATGGCGGCGTTGATGGAGAACAGGGAGATCACACCGTTCGCCATCGATCAGGTGGCCGGGTGCTTCCGGGGCAACGCCCTGATCGTTGAGAAGATCATCATCAATCCCAACACCGACACCCGGACCCTCACCGGCCTGGCCCCGATCATCTCGCAGTCCCTGGCCGAACTCCTCATCAACAACCAGGTCCGGCTCATCGAAGCCCCCGAAATCCTCGCCAGTCTCCGCCAGAATCCCAACCTGAGCCCGGGTGATCGCCAGCGGCTGGAGGAAATCGAGCACGACTTTCTGGGCGAAGGCGCGGCGGTGGCGCCGGCCGCGACGCCGCTGCCGGTGGAGGAATCGAGGGTCGAGGACATCCCTTTCACCGAAGAGGAGCGGGCGGAACTTTCGTCGCTGGACGCCGACGCCCCGACCGCGCCATCCAAAGAGGAGCAGGAATACATCGAGGAGCTGGCCGAAGGCGATCAGGACAAGCTCACCCTCTACCAGAAGATGGCCACCCTGTCGGTGAGCGACAAGGTCAAGCTGGCCCTGCTGGGACGGCGGGAGGAGCGGTCGCTGCTGATTCGTGACTCGAACAAGCTGGTGTCGACATCGGTCCTGTCGAGCCCGAAACTCACCGATTCCGAAATCGAGATCTTTGCCCAGCTCCGCAACGTGTCGCACGAAGTGCTCCGGATCATCGGCACCAACAAGGAACTCACTAAGAATTACCGGGTGGTCTATTATCTGGTCCGCAACCCGAAGGCCCCCGTGGAAGTCACCATGCCCCTGCTCAACCGGCTGACGAGCATGGACCTGAAGCTGCTCCAGATCGAAAAGTCCGTCCCGGAATCCGTCCGCGCCCAAGCCAAGCGCATCATCAGCCGCCGCCAACCCTGATCCCGCAGTTTGTTTTTGACAATCCGACGCCTCTCCTCTACAATTGGTGCGGCCGAAGGGGCCGCCAGATGCGGAAGTCTCTGCTTTTATTAACTTTTTGCCTGAGCCTGCACCCGCTGACCGTCCGGGCGGAGACGTTTTACTCCTACGTCAACCGCAGCGGCTGCATCGTGTTCAGCAACTACGCGCCCAAGAGCGGGGAAGCCACATCGGTCAAGGAAATCGAGATCGAGCGCGAACAGGACCGCCCGGACCTGATCCAGTTTGACGAAAGCCGATTCAACCAGTACGACCCGCTGATCAAGAAGTACGGCTCCGAGCTGGAGGTCGATTTCAACCTGATCAAGGCGTTGATTCTGGTCGAATCCAACTTCAACCCGCGGGCGGTCTCGCCCAAGGGCGCCCGGGGGTTGATGCAGCTGATGCCCGATACGGCCCGCCGGTATGGCGTCTTCGACCTGTTCGATCCCGAAGAGAACATCCGCGGCGGCACCAACCATCTCCGCTTTCTCATCGACATGTTTCAGGGCGACCTGGAACTGGTCCTGTCGGCTTACAACGCCGGTGAAAACCTGGTCCGCAAGCTGAACCGGATCCCCCGGATCCCGGAGACCATCAAGTATGTCCGGAAAATCGTGGAGATTTACGGCAGCACCAAAGTCCGGGGGAACGAACAATACGCGGTCTACACCCCCGGCACCCGGATGTTCCGATATTACGATCAGAACGGCGTACTCACCTTCACCAACATCGATCCGCCGGCCGATGCCCGGCCGGTCAAGTGAGTGCACGTCCACAGGCTGTATTGGGGATTCTGCGCTTGCTTTGATCACACGACGGGAGTGCATTCGCCATGTGCGGGATCATCGGCTACACCGGCGGCAAATCCGCTATCCATGTACTGACCGAAGGGCTGAAGCGGCTGGAGTACCGCGGGTATGATTCCTGCGGTCTGGCCACCGTGGGACCGGCCGGTGTGTACGCCGTCAAAACCTGCGGCACGATCGGTGAACTGGAGCTTCGGCTCTCCGCCACTCCGCCGGCCACGACGGGTATCGGGCACACACGCTGGGCCACTCACGGACGGCCGTCGGAGGCCAACGCCCACCCGCACTGCGATTGCGGCCGGACGCTCTATGTCATCCACAACGGCATCATCGAGAACTACAGCCTGCTCAAGCGGGAGCTGATGCGGAAAGGTCACCGGTTCGAATCGGAGACCGACACGGAAGTGCTGGCCCACCTCTTCGAGGAGTTTTACCAGGGCGACCTGTTGGTTAGCGTGCTGCGCGGTCTGGAGCGGGTGACGGGCACATTCGGGATCGCCGTCGTCCATGCCGCCCATCCGGATCAGATCATCGTGGCCCGGCGGGGCTCCCCGCTGGTGCTCGGAGTGGGCGACCGGGAGATGCTGGCGGCCAGCGACGTGGCCGCCCTGCTCCGCCACACCGACCGGGTGATCTACCTGAACGACGGCGAGGTGGCGGTGCTGCAACCGGATGATTTCCGCATCCTGTCCATCTCCCATGAGCTGGTTCACCGCGATCCGGTGAAAGTGGAGTGGCAGGTCGAGGAAACCGAGAAAAACGGCTTCCCGCATTTCATGCTCAAGGAAATCTTCGAACAGCCGGAAACGGTCCTCAACGCGTTCCGCGGACGCATTCTCCGCGAGGAGGGGGTCAGCAAGTTCGGCGGCCTGGAGAGCATCCTGCCGGAACTCAAGAAGATCAACCGCCTGGTCATGATCTCCTGCGGCACGTCGTACCATGCCGGCCTGCTGGGCCGTTACATCTTCGAGAAGCTCACCGACATCAACGTCGATGTGGAAATCGCCAGCGAATTCCGTTACCGGAACATCAATCTGTCCGCGGGAACCGCCGTCCTGGCCATCAGCCAGTCGGGTGAGACCGCCGATACCATCGCCGCGGTGCGCGAGGCGCGCCGCAAAGGCGCACTCGCCCTCGGCCTGGTCAACGTCGTCGGATCCACCATCGCCCGGGAAACGATCGCGGGCGTCTACAACCACGCCGGGCCGGAGATCGGCGTAGCCTCCACCAAGATCTTCACGTCGCAGGTGGTCATCCTGAGCCTGCTGGCGCTGCTGTTGGGCCGGTTCAAGAAACTGTCGATGAACGACGGCATCCAAGTGCTGAACGCCATCCAGGAGCTGCCGGATCAGATCCACACGGTTCTGGAACAGTCGGAGGACATCCGCACGATCGCCCGCGATTATTACCAGCACCAGTCCTTCCTTTACCTGGGTCGCCTCTATAATTATCCGACGGCGATGGAGGGCGCGCTCAAGCTAAAGGAAATCAGTTACATCCACGCCGAAGGCTACCCGGCGGGCGAGATGAAACACGGCCCCATCGCTCTGATCTCCCCCGAGTGTCCCGTCATGGCCGTCTGCCCCAGGGACAGCGTGTACGACAAGATGATCAGCAACATCATGGAAGTTCAGGCCCGCGGCGCCAAGATCATCGCCGTCGGCTCCCCCGACGACACCAAGCTGGCCGACATCGCCGACCGGGTGATCACCGTGCCGCGCACACTCGATTTTCTCAACCCGGTACTCTGCAACATTCCCCTGCAGCTGTTCGCCTATTTTTGCGCCTTGTACCGGGGTTGCGCCATCGACAAGCCGCGCAACCTGGCCAAGAGCGTCACCGTGGAGTGAGCCACCATGAGTCAGCCAACACCGGTCAAGGGAGTCATCCTGGCGGCGGGTTACGGGACACGATTCCTGCCTGTGACCAAGACGGTGCCCAAGGAGATGCTGCCCATCGTCGAGGTGCCGTCCATCCAGTACGTGATCGACGAATTCACTGCGTCGGGCATCCGCGACATCCTGATCATCACCAGCCGCCGGAAGAAAGCCCTCGAGGATTATTTCGACCGGGATGTGGAGCTGGAGTCGATGTTCCGAGGAGAAGCCGCCAGCGGCAAGCTCGCCAGCGTCACGCCGCCGGACGCCAACGTCGTCTTCATCCGGCAGCGGGAGATGCGGGGGACGGCCCACGCCTTGATGCTGTGCGAGGGTTTCGCCGGACAGTCGCCGTTCGTCGTCGCCTACCCCGACGACCTGATGCCCGATCCCCCCTGTGCCCGGCAACTCATCGAGACGTGGCGGGAGACGATCTCTCCCGAACGGCCGCACGGCTGCTCCGTGCTCTCGGTGATCGATCTGAGCGGGCAGGATGTGTCACGCTACGGCGTCGTCGATTTTGAACTTCGGCACGGGCGCCATGTTGTCCGCCGGATGGTGGAAAAGCCCCGCCCGGGATCGGAACCGAGCCACCTCATTTCCCTGGGGCGCTATCTGTACACCCCGGATCTTTTCCCGGTCCTCCACGAGCTGGCGCGCGTGCCCCGTGACGGCGAGTTTTACCAGACGGAACCCATCAACCGCCTGGCCGGTTGTGGTCTGGTCGTGGCCCAACCGTACCCGGGACGACGCTATGACACCGGCGAACCCATCGGTTACATCAAAACGATCGTGGAGATGGCGCTGGCTCGTCCGGAATACAGGCAGGAAATGTATGATTATTTACGCAGTTTGTCATTGACCGGCGTTTTGTGACATATTATGATACACTGTTTATGCGATTGAAAATGGATGCTATCGATTAGGTTGTCAGACAGGGGATCGGTCCTCGTTGATCAAACCGCATCCATAAATATGATTCGTGTAGTCGGCGTGCGTGAAATCGGACGATTATCAGGGGATGATGAAACCAATCGCTCTGCTGCTTATATTAATAGGTACACTTCTATTCACCCCGCTGCCCGGCCAGGATATCCAGCCGGCAGCCGGCGCCATCGACCAGACCGTCAAGAAGAATACCCTGCTCGAGTTCATCCGCATCCGCTCCAACCCGGCGGCCAACTACGTACTGGGTCCCGGTGACATCATCACCGTCGACGTTTTCGGCGTGCCGGAGCTGAAAACCGAAGTGCAGGTGGCCCAGGACGGCACGATCATGCTGCCGTTTCTCTCCCTGGTCCGGGTGGAGGGGCTGAACACGGCGGAGCTCCAGGTGAAGCTGGAGTCGCTGTTGGCTGATTCCGTGCTCAAAGATCCGCACGTGATGGTCTCGATCAAGGAGTACCGCTCCCAGCCGGTGCATGTGCTCGGCGAGATCAGCAAGCCCGGCACATACCAGCTCACCCACTTCATGCGGCTGGTGGACCTGCTGTCGCTGGCCGGCGGATTCACCGCCACCGCCGGCGACATATGCACCATCAGCCGCCAGGACGAGACGGGCACGTCGCAGCAGGTGGAGATCAGCCTGGCGGATCTCCTGGAGAACGGCAACCCCGCGCTCAATGTGCCTGTTCAGGCCGGTGACATCATCCACGTGCCCAAGCGGGTGGATCGCATCTACTACGTCATCGGCGACGTCGGCAAGCCCGGCGCCTATCCCATCCCGCCAAAAAAAGAAATCCGGCTCAGTGAAGCGTTGACCACAGCCGGAGGCTTCACGAAGACATCCAGTCTGGCGAACACACGGCTCGTGCGGGCGCTGCCGGATGGACAGCGGGCTGTCATGGCGATCGACTTTGACAAGATACTGAAGGGCAGCGGCGATGATTTTTCCCTGCAGGAAAACGACATGCTGTACATCCCCAACTCAAAGGCGAAGGGAATCAGCCAAGCCATGCTCTCCAGCGTCCCGAATTTCATTTACTGGGGCCTACTCCTCGCCTTCTAAATATGGGAAACAATCCGAACCTACCCGTTCTGTCGCCTGGTGAACCCGATCCCCGGCACCCCGCTGTCCTGACGACACCCACGTACCAGCTGGTCGTTCCGCCGGCGCCGGAGAACGAGATTCACCTGCTCGACTACTGGAAGATCATCGTCAAGCGCAAATGGCTCATCGTGCTTTGCTTTGTGGTGGCCGCCGCCACCGCCTACCTGTGGACGCTGCGTCAAACCCCATTGTTCTCCGCGACAGCCACTTTGCAAATTGAGGTCAGTTCTCCCAACATCCTTCCATATCAGGATTTCGTCAATGAAGCCGCGCCTTGGCAGCAGGCTGAGTATATCCAGACCCAGTGCGCCATCCTCCAGAGCAAGTCGCTGGCCTCGCGGGTCGTTCAGGCGCTCCATCTGGACCAGGATCCGAGGTTCGTCACGCAACGTGCCGGGGCGACCCCATCGATAAAGAAAGAGGAGCCCCCCTCCCGGGCTGATTCCGCAATCGATCCGGACCTGGATGTGGCCTTGGCTGATCCGGATGCGGACGAGGCCTATTCACCCCACTCCGGAATCGTCCAGGGCGGACTGCAAGTGGAGCCGGTCCGGGACAGCCATCTGATCCGCCTCAGCTATGTTTCGCCTTATCCCGAACTCGCCAGCCAGGTCACAAACACCGCCGCCGACGAATTCATTCAGCTCAACTTCGAGGCGCGTTACAACGCCGCCTTGCAGGCCACGGAGTTCCTGAAGCGCCAGCTCACCAGTCTGAAAGCCAGGCTGGAGAAATCCGAAGAGAACCTCATCAACTACTCCCGTGAAAAAGGGATCATGGTTTCGGCCAATCAGCAGGACGTGGTCCTGCAAAAACTCAACGAACTGAGCACGGCCCTGACCGAAGCCCAAACCGACCGGATCCGGCGGGAATCCCTGTATCTCACCATTCGCGGGATCAAGGATCCCCTGGTCAATTTCCCGTCCAGTCTGCGAAACGCGTTGATCGAGGACCTGGAGCGCAAACTGTCCGGCTTGAATCAGGAGCTGGCCAAGCAGTCGTCAAAGTTCAAGGATGACTGGCCGGCCATCCAGGAACTGAAAAACCAGATCACGGAGACGTCCTCCCAGTTGAATCGGGAGAAGCAGACGGCGATGAAGGCGATCATCACCGAATACGAAACGGCAGCCAAACGCGAAAAGCTGCTTCAGGAAGCGCTGGACGAGCAGAAGATCCAGGCCAACCTGCTCAAGGAGAGTCTGATCCAGTACAACATCCTCCAGCGCGAAGTGGAGACCAACAAGAACGTGTACGAAGGAATGCTCTCCCGTCTGAAAGAGGCCTCCATTGCCGCCGGTCTCAAGTCCAGCAACATCCGGATCGTGGAACGCGCCGAAACACCCTCGGCGCCCTTCAAGCCGAATCCGGTTCGAAACCTGCTCCTGGGCATGCTCATCGGCCTGCTGCTCGGCGTCGGACTGGCATTTTTCATCGAATACATGGACAATACCGTCAAGACTCCGGATCAGGTGGAGCAACTCACCACCCTGCCCTCCCTGGGTGTCATTCCTCAAGCGGAGTCCGCACCAAAGGCAATGGTCGCCGCAAGCAAGGCCAAGGTCATGCAGGTGGTCCCCACGACAACTTCGAGAAACGGAAATTCCATCGAACTCATCGTCCATTACGAGCCCACTACCAGTCTGGCCGAGGCCTTCCGCTCGCTCCGGACGTCCATCATGCTCTCCAACTCGGACGGACCGCCCCACACCGTGCTTTTCACGTCGCCGCGTCCGGCGGAGGGCAAGACCACCGTCTCGACCAACACCGCGATCGCCTTCGCCCAGACAGGCAAACGCGTGCTCCTGCTGGACCTGGATCTGCGCAAGCCGCGCCTGCACAACATCTTCAAGCTGGACAACTCGACCGGATTCAGCAGCTTCCTGGCCGGGGCATCCGAAATTTCGCCCCTCATCCACCCCACCGAGATCGAAAACCTGTATACCATCACTGCCGGGCCCATCCCACCGAATCCGGCTGAACTGCTCTCGTCCATTCGGCTCAAGCAGGCGCTGGAGATACTCAAGGAGTATTTCGACCACATCATCATCGACAGCCCCCCGATCCTGTCGGTGAGCGACTCGCGCATCATCTCGCGGTTCACCGACGGGATCATCCTGGTCATCCGCAGCGGTGAAACACCGAAACAGGTGCTGCGCCAGGCGCAGAAAGACCTCCAGCTGATCAACGCGAAGGTGCTCGGCATCCTGATCAACGCCGCCAATCTGCGCAGTTCCGACTATTATTATTCGAAGTATCACTATTACCAATATGGTGACAAGTACCACTCAAAGCATGCTTGACAATATTGTGGTTCTGTATTGAAATCACGGTAATTCCACGATGATAATTCTCATTAGATCGATATGAGGTGAACGATGAGAAAGCTAGTGAGGTTGTGTGCTGAGCTGGCCATGCTTTCCGCACTCGCCGTCCTTCCGGCTTACGCCCAGATGACGCCGCTCGGAGAGATTGTGGCCGGGAGTCCCGCCCTGATCGGCTCCACGGAGATGCCGGTGGGCGGCACCATTTTTCAGGGGGACCGTCTGACCGCGCACAAGGATTCCACGGTGATCGAGCTGGCCAACCGTGGCACCATCCAGCTGTTCCCGCACACACGCATCCAGGTGCTGTCGCAGGACGGCGAGATCCGGGTGCGTCTGGAACAAGGCAAGGTGGCCTTCATCTTCCCCAAGGATGTCCGGACTTCCATCCAGAGTGCGACATCCATCATGACCCCGCTGAAAACCGAATCCCGGTATTACGGGGTGATGGAAAACACCGACAAGCAGGACATCGTCCAGGCGTACGAAGGCGAGTTGCAGGTGCAGGCGGTGCCTTCGGGTGAAAAGGCGACCATCCGGCCCCGACAGGAAGCCTGCGTCGGAGCCACGGCGTGGACAGGTCACGGGGATCCCATCACCGGCCTGCGTCTGCCGATCATCGTCGGCCTCATCGAGGGCGGCACGGCGACCGGCATCATCATTTACACGATAATCGACGACGACGAACCGGTGGCCAGCCCCAGCTGATGATCGGGAGTCTCCGTCCATGACGCCGATCAGCCAACACCGATCCTTGATCGTTTGGGCCGCATTGTGCGGTTGCGCATGCGGTCTGCCTTGGGTGATGGCAGGCGTGACTGCGGACGGCTCCAGCATCGTCTTCCACCGGTGTCCCCCGCACGCGAGTGTTTATCTCGACGGGACATGGATCGGCACGGTGCCGGAACAGGGAGTGTTCTCCCTGTCTGCAATCCCGGCGGGACACCACCGCTTTGTCTTCACAGTGTCCGGTGTGTCTGGAATCGAACGAGATGTGAACTGCCAACCCGGCCAGGCGCTGACAATCGAACTGCTCCCCGCTCCAGCCCCGACATCCGTGGTCAAGCCGCCGGTGGTTGTCCCGGATCAACGTCCACAAACTGCCGTCGCCGTGATACCCGCGCCGCGTTCGCAGCCTCCGGTGTCCGCCCCCGTCCAGCCGGCGCGCCAGATCGCTGTGGTACGCCAAAAACCCAAGCCGGCGGTCACATCCGCGTCACCCTCCGCACCTGCGCCGCAGACGAGCTCATTCGCATCCATTCAGGCCGTCTCGGCACATGCGCCCTCACCGCCGCCTGACCCGGCCATCGAGTTGACACCGGCTGGAGGATTGAATAGCTGGCTCCTGATGCTCTCCATTGTTTCCGCGTTGGGCCTGGGTGTTTTTTTTCTACTGATCAGCCGGCACCGCAAGCGTCCCGACGCTTCATCTCCGGATCGGCTGCCGGGTATGCCGGCTTCCGAAGACGGCGATTCCGTTTTTAATGCCTGTGAAGCCGGGTTGCCCGAATCGAACGAACCTGAATTCCTCGATGACCTCCGCTGGCGGGAAATGATGGCCGCCAAGGGATTCCGGATTTTCCGAGGCAAAGACCTGCCCGAACACTTTATCGAAATTGAAGAGGTGAAGCATGAAAGACCCTCATAAGCTCCCCATCATTTTACTCCTGGTGATCGGTTTCGCCGTCTGCGTGAGCGCGGCGGACGTGGCCGCGTCCATCGAGCAGATCCAGACGGACGGGCAGTTGCTGCTCAAGGTGCCCAATGCCGGACTTCTGAAGGGCGCCCAGGGTGAAGTGTATTACACGGTCGTCGCGGAAGGCGCCTCGCGGGACGTTGTGGTCGGCTCCATTCAGGTCGCGCAGGTGGTCAATAGCACCCACGTCCTGGCCCGACTGATCCAGTCCACTGCGCCGGTCCAAACGAGCTTCAAGGTGCGGCTCACGCCCACTCCGATCCCGGCGGAAAAATTCCTGGAGAACATGGTCTACGTTCCCGGCGGGACCGCCACCATCGGACTGGATCGCAACAAAGCCAAGTTCTGGAATGAAACTCCGGCCCACCCGTACAATCTGGAGCCTTACTACATCGAGCGCACCGAGGTCACCATCGGTCAGTATGCCAAGTTTGTCCAGGAGACCGACCATCGACTGCCGCCCGGCTGGGAGGACGACACCCCGCCGGTCGAGGACGAACCTCTGCCCGTGACCGGCGTGACCTGGGAAGACGCGATGGCCTATTCCCGCTGGGCGCTCCGTCGCCTGCCCTCGGAGGAAGAATGGGAATGGGCCGGCCGGACCAGCCGCAGCTACATGTTCCCGTGGGGCAACGATTTCATCAAGAACTACGCCAACACCGAAGAGGCGGATCGCAACCACGCCCTGCCCGTGATCTCGTTCGCGACCGACCTGTCCCAGTTCGGGGTTTCCGACCTGGCCGGGAACGTCGCCGAGTGGACGCTGTCGGTTTATCGTCCCTATCCCGGCAACACGCACGACGAGGAATACAACCCGGATCACTACGTGGTGCGTGGCGGCGCGTTCACAGTGAAAAACAAGTATTGCCGGCTGCCTTTTCGCGCCTCGAAACCGAACAATTATCACTGTTCGGATGTGGGCTTCCGCACCGCGATCAGCATTCGGGAGCTGGACAAGTTGATCGCGGAAGGACTGGTGGCGGCCTCACCGACCAAGTGAGGGCGGTCGACATTTCTGAATGATTGATCTCCACAACCATCTTCTGTGGGGATTGGATGACGGACCTCGCGACTGCGCGAGGTCCGTTGCTATGCTCCAGGCCGCCCGCGCGTCCGGAGTGAGCCAGATCGTCTGCACCCCCCACCTGTTTCACCCCGGGTTCGCCGGAGTGCGTATGGACGATGCCCGGTCTCGGCTGGCTGAGTTGCAGCCTGAAACCGAGATCCGCCTGATCCTGGGCGGCGAACACTACCTGAGTTCCGACTTCGTCCAGGCGCTGGCCGACAATGGGCGCGCCATGCTCCACACCATCCGCGACCTGTTCATCCTGGTCGAATTCGGCCCGTTCAGCCAACCGGCCACCACCGGCAACATCCTGCGGCGCCTGCGGGAGCTCGGGCTTTTCCCCCTGATCGCCCATCCGGAACGATACGAATCCGGCAAACGGTTGCTGCACTGGATGTCCGCCCTGAAGGAGCAGGGCTGCCTGCTCGTGGTCAATACCCGAAGCCTGATGGGCGTGGACGGCCGGAAATGCGAGCGCGCCGCCCGGGAGCTGATCAGCCACGGGTTGATTCACTGTGTGGCCAGCGACGCGCACGCTCCCGAAGACTTGGCCTCGCATTACCCGGACTGCCTCGCCTGGATCGAGCGGGAGTATGGCAGCCGCGTGGCCAAGCTGCTGTTCATCGTGAATCCGTGGCTCATCGCGCAGGGTCGTCTGCCGGTGGATTTTGCGGACAGTGACCAACTGGATCGCATCCTGTCCCAAGGCGGCTGCAACGCATGACATTTTCCGCAGGGCTGATCGGTCGGCTGGTCGTGACCCTCCTACTGCTGGGCCTGTTGGCCGTGTCGCTGTTGTTGCTTCTGGCCCAGATCGCGGATACACCCGAAGCCGATCGAACGGCGGCGGAGCGAAAGACGCAACTGAACCCGCTCGATCCCGAGGGATGGTACGCGCTCGGCGTCATCCACCGCTTCGACCGGCGCGGGCCATCCGCGGCCGACGCCCAACGATACCTGGCGCGGGCGCTGAGCCTGCATCCGTGGAGCTATCGGTACTGGACCACGATGGCCCAGATTATGGCCGACCGGAACGATACCCGGGCCGCCACGGCCTGCCTGCGGATGGCGCTGGCGCTGAACCGCGCCTACTCGCCCCTGTATTGGTACGCCGGGAACTACTTTATCCGCGCCGGTGACCGGTCGGCCGCCGCCCGCTGCTTTCACCAGGCGCTCATCGGCAATCCGGCGCTCATCCGGCCGGTCCTGGCCATCAGCTGGCGGATGTATCCCGACCGTCAGGTCATCATTCGCGACATCATCCCGCAGACCGTGGCCATGCAATTCGGCCTGCTGCGCTGGTGCATCCAGCAGGATGATCCCGCCGCGGCCCGTCGATGCTGGCTCAATCTGACTTCTCTCCCGGAGACCTTCGATCCAAGATCCGCGTTTCCGTACGTCGATTACCTGCACCGGCGGGGCGAGCATCGGGCGGCGCACGACGTGTGGCGGCGCAGCCTGGAGCCGATCGGCGCCTGGCCCGAGAGCGCCCCGGGCAACCTGATCTTCAACGGCGGATTTGAGAAACCCAGGTGGAACGGGGGTTTCGACTGGGTGGGCCACGAGACCGTTCACACCCGTTTTCTGGACACCCGCCGCGGCCGTTACCATGGCATGCACGCGATGGCCATCGCGTTCGACGGAACGGAGAATGTCGGCGGGGTGATCCTCAGCCAGCGCGTGTTCGTGGAGCGGCCCGGACTGTATCGGTTCCGGTATGCCATTCGGACCGATCCGCTGACCAGCGATCAAGGCGTTTATTTCGACATCATCAATACCACCCAACCCGCCCAGCCCCGGGAAATCGCCCGCGGCGACAAGCATCTCGCCGAAGAGAGCTGGCGGTTGTGCACCGTGCTCCTGGAAGTGACCACACCCGACTCCATGCTGCAGGTGAGGCTCCGGCGGGATCGCTCAATCAAGTTCGACAAGGAGCTCCGGGGCCGGATCTGGCTGGACGCGGTGGAATTGGCGGCGGAGGAAGCCCCGTGATCGGTCGCCGCATGCTCGAAATCTGGCTATTCCTGACCATCGCGTTCGCCGTCATCGCCTTCGGCGCCACGCCGGCATGGGCCCGCTCCGTGTTCGGCATGGCGGCCTTCATCGCCGCCATTGCGGCCCTGTGGATCTGCCGGCGGCGGCCGGACCCCGGTCGGCTGCCGGTCCTGGTCGCCTGGTCCATCCTGCTCGTCGTCCCGCTCCTGCAGCTGACGCCGCTGCCCGCGGCGGTCCAGCGGGTGATCAGCCCGGTGCACGCCCAGTTGATGTCGCGCGTCCAGGCCACCGGTCTGGTCGATCCCCGCACGCTGCACACCGCCGTCAGCATCTTTCCCGGCCGGACCGTGGAACAGCTCCTGCTCTTCGCCGCCCTGGCCGCCGTGTTCTGGGTGGGCCGGGAGCTGCTGCGGGACGCCGGCGCCCGCCGCCGGCTGGGCATCGGGCTGATCGTCCTCGCCGCGGGTGAGACCTGCTTCGGCCTGCTCCAGTATCTCGGCAAGATCCCGCACGTCTTCCTGGCACCCGGCCGGGAGGTTGCGGAGGTGGCCTCGGGCACATACATCAACCGCAACCATTTCGCCGGATTTCTCGAGATGGCTTTTCCGGTGGTCATCGCCATGGCCTACGGACTGTTCTATTCCCGCATCCGCCCCGCCATCGACACCTATTCCGGCCGCTGGCGGAAACTGTTCACCCATCCGCGCACGCCGGTGTTCACCCTGCTGCTGTTCACCGGCGCATGGTTATGCCTGGGCCTGATTTTTTCGATGTCCCGGGGCGGCATTCTGGCCATGCTGCTCACCGTCGCCTTTCTGAGCGTGCTCACCGCGATGCGCCACAGCCGCCGGCGGATCCAGCTCGTCGCCCTGCTGTTCGTTCTGCTGGTGGGTGGGTATGCCGTCTGGCTGGGCCTCGATCCGGTTCTCACCCGGTTCGAAAAGATCATGGCTGAGGAAGGGGTCATGGCGGAGGGGCGTCTCCCCGTCTGGAAGGACACTGTGGATCTGATCCGCGACTTCCCCCTGCTGGGCGTGGGGCTGGGCAACTACCGGTACGCCTTCCTGAGCTACAACGAGACGCCCATGAACGTGGTCTACGACCATGCCCATAATGATTTCCTGCAGTACACCGCCGAATTGGGCATTCCGGCCGGCTTCACGCTCATCGCCTTCGTGCTGGCGGCGGTCTTCTTTGCCTGCCGGGGCTTCATCCGCTCCCCCAGCGTATCCCGGCAGGCGGCGCTCCTTGGCGCCGCCGGCGGCGTGTTCAGCATCCTGGCTCACAGCGTCACCGACTTCAATCTGCAGATTCCCGCCAATATGGCCCTCTTCACCATGTTGCTGGCAGTCATCAGCGCAGTGTTTGCCGAGGAGCGGGCGGCGGAGGAAACCGTCCCCGCAGACGATCCGGCTGAAGATGACGATTCGTAATTTTTTCTCCTCGATCCTCCGGGCGTGTTATAATTCGATTTGCGGATATTTGAAGACACGACGAATTGGTTTTGGCTCTGGGGCATCAATCCAACGCCTTGAACCCTGCCAGATCCGGAAGGAAGCAACAGTAAGAGGTCCTCTTGGATGTGGTGTCTCCAGAGCCTTTTACTATTGCCCGAATCCCCGGCCAATCAGAAATGGTCCCTAAATCATACCAAGTCATCGCCCGCAAATGGCGCCCCCAGCAATTCGAGGAGGTGGTGGGCCAGAAGACCATCACCCGCACCCTGCAGAACGCCATCCGCCTCGGTCGGATCGCCCACGCCTACCTGTTCACGGGCACGCGGGGCGTCGGCAAGACATCCACGGCCCGCATCCTGGCCAAGGCGCTCAACTGCCACCAGGGCCCCACTCCCAACCCGTGCGACGCCTGCCCCTCCTGCCTGGAGATCGCCCAAGGCAACGCCATCGACGTTCTGGAGATCGACGCGGCCTCCAACCGCGGCATCGGGGAGATCCGCGAGCTGCGCGAGAACGTCCAGTACGCCCCCTCCCGCGACCGGCACAAGATCTTCATCATCGATGAAGTCCATATGCTGACCACCGAGGCGTTCAACGCGCTGCTCAAGACGCTCGAGGAGCCGCCGGCCCACGTTATTTTCATCCTGGCAACGACCGAACTGTACAAAATCCCGCAGACCATCGTCTCCCGCTGTCAGCAATTCGATTTCCGGATCATCCCCTTCGATGAGATCTACGAGCGGTTGCGCAGCATCCTCGCGGAGGAAGGCACCCGGATCACCGACCAGTCGCTGCGCTTCGTGGTGAAGGCCAGCGGCGGGAGCATGCGGGACGCCGAATCCGCCCTGCAGAAGATCGTGTCGCTCGGCGGCGAGGGGGTCAGCGACGAGGACGTCTCCGCCCTGCTGGGCGTGGTGCAGCAGGATTTTCTGAACCAGACCATGCGGATGATCCTGAACCAGGACCATGCCGGCATCCTCGATCTAATCGACCGGCTGTACGACCGCGGCCACGATCTTCAGAATTTTCTGCGGGCTTTCATGGAATTCGTCCGGCATGTCATCGTCCACAAGGTCACCGGCAGCCAGCAGCATTTGCTCTTCCTGTCGGAAGAGGACATCGCGGTGATCCGCGAGATCGCCGGGCAGCTGACCGTCGAGGAGTTCATCCGCCATTACGACCTGCTGCTGCAGGCGGACAACCAGCTCCGTTGGACACCCTTCGTCCGTTTCCACGTCGAGATGGCGTTTCTGAAACTGGCCTCGCTGCCCAAGCTGGCATCGCTGGAACAGATCCTGACGGCCTTGCAGGAGGCGCCCGTTTCGGCGCGGCCGGCCACGCCGGCCGCCGGGCCGCCGGTTGCGGAATCCGCGCCCAAGCAGCCAGCACCATCCGCGGCCACGCCGTCCGAGCCGAATCCCGATCGCGACCGGATCCGCATCTTCCGGGATGCGATCGGCAAGCAGCACGCGCCGCTCAAGGCCATGCTCCCCCACGTTGAGTTCCACCTGTCCGGCCGGCGGCTCGAGATCGTCGTGCCCGAAAACACGTTCTACGAGCGGAACTTCCGCCATCCGAACACCCAGAAGCAGCTGGAGGAGATTTTCATCGAGCTCTTCCAGACGACTCCGGAAATCACCATCCGCACCAAGACGCGAACCCCGGAGAACCATGTCCGGCAGGAGGACACACAGCGTCTCCGCGAGGAGCAAAAGCGAGTGGAAGCCCTCTTCATGGAGGACCGGGTGGCCCGCGCGCTCATCGACAAGGTGAGCGGCAAATGGATCTTCAAGCGGCAACCCTGAACCCGACGAGCGTGTCATGGATTTCCAAAAGCTCTACCAGCATGCCCAGCAGATCCAAGCCCGCCTCATGGACGAAATGGAGCAGGCCGAAGTGGAGGGGGACAGCGGCGGGGGCATGGTCCGGGCCCGCATGAACGGCAAGAAGGAGCTCCTGAGCCTGACCATCGATCCCGAAACCCTGCGGCACGTGGAACCTGCGATGCTGCAGGACCTCATCGTCGCCGCGGTGAACCAGTGCGCCCGCAAGGTGGATGAGCTGCTGGCGGAGAAACTCGGCGGGCTGGCCGGCCGGATGAACCTGCCCGGATTGTTCGGTCTATAAAGCCGGCCGGTATTCGCCCCGACATTCCCGAGGACACCGCTGCCATGAATCCCTATTCCGAACCGCTGGCCGACCTGATCGAGGTGCTCAAGCGCCTCCCCGGCATCGGCGCAAAATCCGCCCAACGGATCGCCTTTTACATGCTGCGCGCCGAACCCGCCTACATCGACGCGCTCGTCCAGGCGATCCAGTCCACCCGCCAAACCGTGCAACTCTGCCCCCGGTGCAACAACTACACCAACCTGCCGGTGTGCGACATCTGCGCGGCCGCCCGGCGCGATCACGCCGTGATCTGCGTCGTCGAAAAACCATTCGACATCCCCGCCATCGAGCGGAGCGGCCACTTCCACGGCACCTATCACGTGCTCCACGGCGCCCTCTCGCCCATCAACGGGATCGGGCCCGACGACCTGAAGATCACCAACCTCCTCAGCCGGCTGAAGGACGAGCATGTCCAGGAGGTGATCGTGGCCACCAATCCCGACGTCGAGGGCGAAGCCACGGCGATCTACCTTTCCCGTTTATTGAAGCCGCTGGATGTCCGGGTGAGCCGCATCGCCCTCGGACTGCCCGTGGGCTCCAGCCTCGAATACGCCGACGAAGTGACCATCAGCCGGGCGCTCGACGGCCGGACGCCGCTTTGATCCAATCCGGGGACTACGGCGCCAAATCCCCGATGATCATTTTTTACTTCAATCGCGCCCGCAAATCTGATATATAACATGGTTTGATATTTTCATTTATTCTGTACTGGAGGCGAACGATGAGCAATTACCTGGAAGTTCGCTGGCACGGCCGCGGCGGGCAGGGTACGGTCACCGGCGCCAAGACGCTGGCCGAGGCCATCCTCAGCAAAGGCAAGCACATACAAGCCTTTCCCGAATACGGCCCCGAACGGCGCGGTGCTCCGGTCCGTGTGTTCAACCGCTTTTCGGACAATCCCATCCGCATGCACACGCCGGTGAAGACACCCCACATCGTCCTGGTGGTTGATCCCACCCTGATCGGGGCCACCAACATCACCGAGGGACTCCGCGAGGATTCCATCGTGATCGTCAACACTACGGACACGCCGGCGCAGATCCGGAAAACCCTCGCGCTCGGCCCGAAGCAGAAGGTGCTCACCCTGCCGGCCACCAAGATTTCCATCGACACAATCGGCCGGGCCTTGCCCAACGCGCCCATGATGGGCGGCTTCGTCAAGGCGGTGCCCATCATGTCCATCGACGATCTCCTCGTGGAGATCCGCGCCAGCTTTGAGGGGAAGTTCCCCGAGAAGATCATCGAAGGCAATCTGTCCGCCATTCGGCGGGGCTATGAGGAGGCGATCAGCGATGTTTAAACTGAAGAACTGGAAAGAGGTCCCCATCGGGGGCGCCGTCGACCAGCCGGGTTCCGCGATGGAAAACAAAACCGGCTCGTGGCGCGTGGAACGCCCCGTCTGGAACAGCGAGAAGTGCATTCATTGCCTGCGGTGCTGGGTGTACTGCCCCGACATGAGCATCAACACCCAAGACGGCAAGGTCACCGGTATCAACTACGACTACTGCAAGGGCTGCGGCATTTGCGCGCAGGTGTGCCCGGAAAAGGTGAAGGCCATCACCATGCAGCCGGAGCAATAGCGGGGCCAAGGAGAGATCACATGGCTAAAATCGTCGCAACCACAGGCAATTCCGCCATGGCATACGCCATGAAGCAAATCAACCCCGACGTGTGCGCGGCCTACCCCATCACGCCCTCCACCCAGGTCATGGAGGAATTCTCGAAGTACGTGGCCGACGGGGTGGTCAACACCAACCTGGTGACCGTTGAGAGCGAGCACAGCGCCATGAGCGCCTGCATCGGCGCCGCCGCGGCCGGCGGGCGCGTGCTGACCGCCACCAGCGCCAACGGGATGGCCCTGATGTGGGAGATGCTGTACATCGCCGCCGGCATGCGGCTGCCCATCGTCATGGCGCTGATCAACCGGGCCCTGAGCGCGCCCATCAACATCCACTGCGATCACAGCGATTCGTTCGGCGCCCGTGACACCGGCTGGATCCAACTGTATTCGGAAAACGCCCAGGAAGCCTATGACAACCTCATCCAGGCCGTCCGGATCAGCGAGCATCCCGACGTGCGCCTCCCGGTGATGGTCTGCCAGGATGGATTCATCATCAGCCACTCCATCGAACGGATGGAGTACCTGGAAGATGACGAGGTCCGGAAGTTCATCGGAGACTACACGCCGATGTACGCCCTGCTCGACATCGACAAGCCGGTCACGCTGGGCTCGCTGGACCTGCAGGACTACTACATCGAGCACAAGCGCCAGGAAGCCGAGGCAATGAAGCTGGCGACACCGGTGATCGCCGCCGTCGCCAAGGATTTCGAGAAGATGACCGGCCGTGCGTACGGGCTGTTCGAGAGCTATCACCTGGACGACGCCGAGGTCGGCATCGTGGCGGTGAACTCCGCGGCCGGCACGATCAAGGAGATCATCGACCAGTACCGCCGCAAGGGGGTCAAGGTCGGCCTGCTCAAACCGCGCCTGTACCGGCCGTTCCCGACCGAGGCGTACGTCAAGGCGCTGGGCCACCTCAAGGCGATCACGGTCCTGGACCGGGTGGATTCGTTCGGCGCCATGGCCGGCCCGCTGATGATGGAAGTGCGTGCCGCGCTCTACGATCTGCCCGAGCGCCCCGTGACCATCGGCAAAATCTACGGGCTGGGCGGCCGCGACCTGGAGGAAAGCCACTGCCAGTATGTCATCGACGAGCTGGTTCAGATCGCCGCCAGCGGCAAGTACCGCGAGTTGTGCGAGTACATCACGGTGCGGGAATAGCTTCAAGAGAACCGAGGTAAAGACATGGCTAACTTAAAAGAACTGTCCAAGAAACCCGATGGCTTCTCGCCGGGTCACCGGCTGTGCGCCGGATGCGGCATTCCCATCATTCCCAAGCTGCTGTACAAGGTCACGGATTACGACATCGTGGTCGCCAGCGCCACGGGCTGCTTCGAGGTCGCCACCACGATCTACCCGTACACCTCCTGGCTGAAGCCTTTTGTCCACAGCGCGTTCGAAAACGCCGCGGCGACGATCAGCGGCGTCGAGGCGATGTACCAGTCGCTGAAGAAGCAGGGCAAGATTCCCGCGAACCGCAAGCTGAAATTCGTGGCGTTCGGCGGGGACGGCGGCACGTACGACATCGGCCTGCAGTCGCTGTCCGGCGCCCTCGAGCGGGGCCACGACATCGTGTACATCTGCTACGACAACGGCGCCTACATGAACACCGGCATCCAACGCTCCAGCGCCACTCCCTACGGCGCCGCCACCACCACCTCCCCCGCCGGCAAGGTCATCCCCGGCAAGATGCAGCGCCGCAAAGATCTCACCAACATCGCCCTGGCTCATCACATCGAATACGCCGCCCAGACCGCAGTGAGCCACTGGAACGACCTGGCCACCAAGCTCCAGAAGGGCCTGGACCTCGACGGGCCGGCCTTCATCTGCGTCATGTCCCCCTGCGTCCCGGGCTGGATGTATCCGTCGGACCAGAGCATCGAGGTGACGCGCATGGCCGTGGAAACCGGCTATTGGCCGCTCTTCGAGATGGACCATGGCGTGTTCCGGGTCAACTACAAGCCCAAGCAGAAGTTTCCGGTCGCCGACTGGTTGAAGCTGCAGGGCCGTTTCCGCCACCTCTTCCGCCCCGAGTACACCTACGTGATCGAGGAGATCCAGCGTCAGGTGGACGACTACTGGGAATACCTGGCGCACATGGAGCAGGCGTTCCCGGCCCCGCAGAAGTGATCATACCCCCGGGGGGCGGCCACTCGCCCCCCGGGTTTCATCGTCTGTTCCCCCCCTGGCCCCTCCCGTTTCAGGCGCTGCTTCCGCGCAACACGACGGATGTGCTTCGATCGTCCCGACCGAAGCCAACTTCGCAGTGGCCGCTGCCAATCCGCCGAGCGGCTAATCCAGCCGCCCGGAACCGGTCCGGCGATCTCCGGCGTGACACATCGACGGGAATCAGGATTTGACGAAGGACGCGATCGCTTCGCGCTCGTTCTTGTAGGACTCGAAGACGGTGAGCAGCTTGGTCATCTGGAGCAGGCTGCCGATCTTTTCGGCCGCCTTGACCAGCTTGACGGATCCCCCCTGGGTGCTGACCAGCGTGTAGCAGTTGACCAATTCACCGATCCCGGAGCTGTCCAGGTACGTGACGTTTTCCATGTTCAGAAGTATCCGGGTGAATCCTTCGTTCAGCGTGTCGCGGATCGTGTTGCGGAAATCGTACAACGCTTCGCCGATGACCACCCGCCCGGACAAGTCCAGGATGGCCACCTGCTCCACTTTCCGCACACTGACGTTCATCTCACGCCCGCTCCTCCGCCGGAATCGTCAGCTTCTTGAGCATGACCAGCCGGGTTCCCGATGGCTGGACAATCTCGTAATCCACGTTGTCCATGAATGACCGGATGTAGAAGATGCCCCGGCCGGATGGCTTGAGAATGTTCTCGTCGCTGAGGGGATCGGGCACGTCGTCGATGTTGAAACCCGTCCCCTGGTCCGCCACCTCGATCCGCAACTGCTCGCCCTGGATACCCACCGAGAAATCCACATATTTGCCGGCATCGAAGTTGTTGCCGTGCTTTACGGCGTTGATGACCGCCTCCCGCACCGCCAGGCAAACCCAGAAGATCTCGTCCTCGACGACCTTGAGGTTTTCAAGGATCTTCTGAACGACTTCTTGGGCAATGTCGATGAACAGGACTTCGCTGCTGAACCGCATTCGGATGAGCTCGTGTTTGGGCATCCCGCGGAGCTCCCAAGCAAGATGAGATAACTTACTCTGGCATCGGGGGAAATGTCAAGCCCGAATCGGATGCCGGACGTGCCGTCTTGTCCCGCTTTCGCGCCGCCCGGCCCGGAACGACTATTCCACGCCCAGCAGGATGCCGACGTTTTTCTGAAAATCGACGATTCGGAACGGCTTCATCATGAACGCGACCGCGGCCCCATCGGTGAACAGCTGGGGATTCTGCCGCGGCAGGTCCTGGCCGCTGATGAACAGCACCGGGACATCGGGCTTCCGGCGGCGGATGTCCAGGTAGAGCCCGACTCCCGACATATCCTCCAGGATGGCGTCCAGAATGATCAGGTCGATCCGGTCCAGATCGCTATCCAGGATCGCCTGGGCGGTCCGTCCGCTCCCGGCGATGTGCACCCGGAGTCCCATATCCAGCAGCAGGCGCTGGAGAATTTTGACAATGTCAGGCTCGTCATCCACCACCAGGGCGGTCAGCCCGCCCGGGGCGGCCTTCCGGCTTCGGGTGGCCGGCACTTCCACCGCCGCGGCGACCGGAGCTTCATAGACCGGCAGCTGGATTCTGGCCGTGGTTCCCCGCCCCAGCGTGCTGGCCAGACGGATTTCACCGCCGTGGTTTCGAATGATGCCCATGGCCATTGACAATCCCATGCCCAGCGCTTCGTTCTGTGTTTTCGTCGTGAAGAACGGATCGAACGCCCTGGCCAGCTCGTCGCGGGTCATGCCGCGTCCGGAATCGGCGATGCAGATCTCGATCCAGCGCTGTTCCGGTTGCGCGGCGGCCGGCTGCGGGGGCCGACGGCGGCGACGGGCAAGCGCTGCCTTGATGAGCACGCCGCCCGGTTCGTCCTCGATGGACTCGATGGCGTTGGCCAGGATATTCATGAACGCGTCCGCAAGTTGAAACGGGTCACCGATCATGTACATGTCGTGCGCCAGCGGTTTCACGCTGACCCGGCAACGCTCGGGGCCGGCCAGCGCCGACGATTTCGCCACAAGCTCCCGCAGGAACTCATTGACGGACATCGGCGTGTTGCTCCGGCGCGCGGGGGCGGCAAAGGCAAGCAGCTTCTGGTTCAGTCCGGCGCCCCGATCGGCCAGATGGGTGATGCCGTCGGCGTACGAACGAATAATGGCGGCTTCGGGATCCGGATAGCGGCTGATGAGTTCGGCATACCCCTTGATACCGGCCAGAATGTTGTTGAAGTTATGGATGATCCCGGCCGCCAGCGTGGTCAGGGATTGCCGTTTTTCACGTTCGAAATCCCGCCGGACCTTGTCCGGCTGCCCGGCTCCGGACGCCAGACGGAGGTAGAACCGCGTGGGCGACCCCGGCAGAAAGTCGGCCTCGAACGCGCACGTCTCGCCATGAAGCAGAAGATTGCCCCGGGCCGGCCCGTTCGCATGCGGCCCGTGGCGGAATTTTTCAAGGATCCGCTGAGACGCCGGCGGCTCCAGTTTTCCGAGCACATCCGCCAACGACTGGCAGCCGGCCACGCAGTCGAGAAATGCGCCGTTGGACTTGATGGCGCGCCCGTCCGCCTCAAAGATCGCCATGGGTTCGCTCACCAGTTCCACCAGATACGTCTCCAGACACCCGGCCGTGTCTGGAGCCTGTCCATCACGGGTGCGTCTCGCCATGCAGCCCCCTGAGCCCACAAACAAATGTTGAAATTGGGTAGTATTTTAAAATAAAATTGTTTCCGTTTTCATTAATTTCGTTTCATTTTTGACAATTATATCAAGCACAGGTATAGTCCGAAATTCTATACGCTCGCAATTCGATCACATACGGAGGAATGATCGACCATGAGTGACCAACCCAGACCCCCCATGCCACCGCCACCCAACGACCCGATGTTTCGCAGTCTCGACAAGACCGGGCCGCTGGAGAAAGCGGTGCGCAACGCCAAACAAGGCGGCAGCGGGTGGGTGTTACCCACCATCCTATTTACCTGCATCGCCCTGCTGTTGGGTTACTGCATCTTTCTGACGGTCAAGCTCAGCCGGACTCAGGAAGCCACCGAACTGCTGAACCGCGATCTGGACAATTCGGAAAACCGCATCAGCCAGCTCGAAGAAGAGTTGTACAAGACCGAAAACAAGCTGGTCCAGCAGATCGACGCCACATCGAAGGAGCTGTCGTCGGTCCAGGCCCAACAGGAAAACGAAGTGCAGACCATCAAGGCCGCCGTCACCCAGAAGGCGGACAAGGACGCCCTGGCCTCCGTGGATCGCAAGGCCCAAAGCATCCAGAGCGACGTGGGCGAAATCAAGCAGAACGTCACTGCCGTCGACTCCAACGTCAAGCAGGTCGACACGAAGGTGGGCGAGTTGGACAAGCGTGTCGAGGAGCAGGCCAAGACCATCGAGGAACAGCGCAAGCTTCTGGAGCAGAGCATCCACAACATCAACGCCACACGGGAAATCCTGGATTCCACGAGAGAATCGCTCTTCAATCTGAAGACCTCGCTGGACCGCGACTACTTCGTCTTCCAGCTGCACAAGAAGTCCGGCATCATCCGGGTCAAGGACGTGGGCCTGCGCCTCAAGAAGACCCGGAAGAAGGATCAGCGGTACGACACCGAGATCTTCTACGACGACAAAAAGATGTCCAAGGACAAGGTGGCCGCCAACGAGCCCATCTATTTCCTGAAGATGGGTTACAAGAAGCCGTACGAACTCGTGGTCACCCAGGTGCTGGACGACAAGGTCAACGGCTACCTGTCGGTTCCGAAGGTGGCCGAATAATCACCGATTGCCTTCGGCCGCCGGCCCGAGTCCGGCGGCCGTTTTATATCCAATGAAAAAATCTGTCTGGTGCATCGCCACCGTCGGTTTCCTGCTGGCGGACATCATCTCCAAACTGGCCGCGGTGCGGCTGCTGGTGCCGCATGTGGAGCGGCACGTCATCCCGGGCTTTTTCAGCCTGACCCTCACCACCAACCGCGGGATCGCGTTCAGCATGCTGGCCGACGTGGACAGCCCGGTCAAGACGGTGCTCCTCACCCTGACCGCCGTGCTGGCGCTGGGCTACATCTGCTGGACCGTGGCCACGGAAACTTCCCTGCCTTGGGCATACGGGATTGCCTTGGCCATGATCGCCGGCGGCATCGTCGGCAACGCCGGCAACCGTCTGCTCACCGGTTCGGTGGTCGACTTCCTGGATTTTCACGCCGGCGCCTACTACTGGCCGACGTTCAACCTCGCTGACACGTTCATCTGCGTCGGCGCCGCCGCCGTCCTCTGGACGATTCTCAGGCACGCACGGACACGCCCATGATCCGGTTGACCGCTTGTTTCGCCATCGCCTGGATACTGTCCGCCGGCGCAGCGGGGACCGATGCGTTCGACCGTTTCCTCGAGCGGTTCCACGGGTTTCGCACCCTCGAGGCCCGGTTCAGCCAGTCGGTCCAGACGCCGCTCGGCATCGAGCAGGCCTCCGGACGGATCTGGATCCGCCGGCCCCACCTGATGCGGTGGGATTACCAGGACCCCGAACCGAAGATCTTCCTGCTTCGGAAAAACGAGTACCGGATGTACACTCCCGCAGAGCGGCAGATGGTGATCCAGAAACTGGACGGTCTCGATGCCGAGGAATCGCCGCTGGTGTTCGTCCTGGGCGGCCGGAGGCGGCTGGACGAGTTTTTCGACCACGATCCGCCGGCCGTCGACGGCGCCCGCACCGCCTACGTGCTGCGCGCCCGGGCGAAGGACCCGGTGTTCGCGCGGGCGCTGCTCGTGCTGTCCGGCGATCCGCCCTTCATCGAGGAGCTGACCCTGTACGAGAACAGCGGGTCCACCCACACCTACCGCTTCTCGGAAGTCCGCCTGGACGGCCCTGTCCCCGCCGGGCGGTTCGAATTCACGCCGCCGGCCGGCACCGAAGTCCTGCGGCCGGAATGAGCCCTTGATTTTTCGTCGCGATCGCGCCTAAATTGGGTGCGGGGAAGGTCCGGACCGATGGAATACAAGGACTATTACAGCATCCTGGGGGTGGCCAAAGGCGCCACCCAGGCCGAGATCAAGAAGGCATATCGCCGGCTGGCCCGGAAATATCATCCCGACTTCAATCGGGACAATCCGAATGCCGAGCGGCGATTCAAGGAGATCAACGAGGCCTACCAGGTACTGGGCGACGCCGACAAGCGCCAAAAATACGACCACCTCGGCGCCAACTGGCAGGATTACCAGCGATTCGGCGGTTCGCGGAGCGGGACCGGCGACAACGATTTTTTCCGCCACTTCGCCGGCGCCGGCCGCACCGATTTCGGGTCGGGACGCCAGACGGGGTTCAGCGACTTTTTCAGTATGTTCTTCGGCGGCGCCGACATGTTCGGTGACACCATGGCGGCGGACACGCCGGAAGGCCGACGGGGCGGCAGCCGGGCGGCCGCGGACCTGAACGCCGAGATCCGGATCCCGCTGCGGGATGCGGCGCAGGGCCGGACCATGCGGATCACCCTGCAGTCGGAGATCCCCTGCCCCCAGTGCGGTGGTCGGGGCGGCACCGGCCGGAGCGTCTGCCCGGCCTGCCAGGGCGCCGGATCCACCTACCAGCCGGAGGAGGTCGAGGTCAAAATCCCCGCGGGTGTCCACGACGAGTTCAAGATCCGGCTGCGGGGCAAGGGGCGCACCGGCGCCGGACAACCGGAGCGCGGCGACCTCTACCTGACGGTCCGCGTGGAGGACGATGCCTTCTTCCGGCTGCAGGGCCGGGACATCCACTGCGAGGTGCCGGTCACATTTTGCGAGGCGGCGCTGGGCGCCCAGATCGAGGTGCCGACGCTGGGGGGCAAGGTGCGCATGCGCATCCCGCCCGAGACCCAGAACGGCCGCACTTTCCGCCTCAAAGGAAAGGGGCTGCCCGCGCTGGGCCGCCACCCGGCCGGTGATCAGATCATCCATGTCCGCGTGGTGGTGCCCACGAACCTGAGCCCGCGCGAGAAAGAGTTGCTGCACCAGCTGGCGACCATGCGGACCGAAAATCCGCGCGAGGGAATGTAGCGCACCGGAGACTGCGACGCCGGGCAATCCGGATCGAGCATCTGTATGGCATACCGATACCTGTTTGGACCCGTCCCTTCCCGCCGGCTCGGCATTTCGCTGGGCGTCGACCTGGTCCCACCCAAGACCTGTTCCATGAATTGCGTCTACTGCGAGTGCGGTCCCACGACGACGTTCACCACCGACCGGGCGGAGTATGTGCCGACCGACGAGGTCCTGGCCGAGTTGGACGACTTTCTGGACCGGTATCCCCGTCCGGACTTCTTCACCTTCTCCGGATCCGGCGAGCCCACGCTCCACTCCGGCCTCGGTCGGATCGCGTCCTACCTCAAGGCCCGCAGCGCGGCACCGGTTGCCCTGCTCACCAATTCGTCGCTCATGGACCGGCCCGACGTCCGGTCGGAGGCCGCGGCGGCCGATCTCATCCTCCCCTCGCTGGACGCGGTTTCCGACGCGGCCTTCCACGCCATCAACCGGCCGGTGGCCGGCGTCCGCAGCGAGGCGATCATCGACGGGCTGGCCGCTCTTCGGGAGATCTTCACCGGCGAGATCTGGCTGGAGATCTTCATGTTGGCCCCATTCAACACCGAGCCGGACGAGCTCGCACGGCTCCGGGAAGCGATCCGGCGGATCCGGCCCGACCGCGTCCAGCTCAACACCCTCGACCGGCCGGGCACGGAACCGTGGGTCCGGCCCGTGCCTCTGGCCGAACTGGAGGCGATGATCCCGCGGCTCGGCCACCCGCGGGTGGAAGTGATCGCCCGGTACCGCCGCCGCCGGGACCTGGCGACCTTCCGACCCGATCTGGAGAGCGCCATCCTCGAGACCATCGCCCGGCGTCCCTGCACCGCCGAAGATCTGGCGGCCGGCCTGGGGATCCGGCCGGCGGAGCTGAACAAGTACCTGGACATTCTTGAGACGGAGCGGCGGATCCGGGCCGAGATCCAGGACCGCGGCATCTTCTATCGGGCGCTTGAATGAGCCGCGCTCCGGGCGGTTCCTCCGGCGTCAACGGGAGCCTCATGCTGGCCGCCGCCATCCAGATGGAATCTGGTCCCGACTTCGAGCGGAACATGGACCGGGCCGTGCGGCTGGTGGAGTTGGCCCGCTCCCGCGGCGCCGAACTGATCGCCCTGCCCGAGAATTTCTCCTTCCTTCGTGTCGGTGACGTTCCGTTCCTGACCCACCGACTGGATTCGCCGCTGGTCCGCCGACTGCGCGAGCTGGCCGGCCGTCTGGAGATCTACCTGCTGGCCGGCTCCTTCCACGAGGAGGTCCCGGGTGCCGACAATATGTTCAACACCAGTCTGCTGCTGGGACCCGACGGCGCCATCCTGGCCGCCTACCGCAAGATTCACCTATTCGACATCGAACTGCAAGACGGGCACGGCTTCCGGGAATCGGCGCGCTTCCAAGCGGGGGATGACGCGGTGGTCTGCGCCACGCCGCTGACCACCTTCGGTCTGTCCGTCTGCTACGACCTGCGGTTTCCCGAGCTGTACCGACGGCTGTCGGCCGCGGGCGCCGAGGTGCTCATGATTCCGTCGGCGTTCACCGAGGCGACCGGCAAGGATCACTGGGAGGTTCTCGTCAGGTGCCGGGCCATCGAAAATCTGTGTTACGTCATCGCTCCCGCTCTGACCGGCCAGCCCGCGCCCAAAATCCGCAACTGGGGACACAGCCTGATCGTCGACCCGTGGGGGAACGTCCTGGCCGGCGCCGGCGAGCGGGAGGCGGTGATCACCGCCGAGATCGACCGCGCCTATCTGCTGGAAAAACGCCGGCAGCTTCCCGCTCTGGACCATCGCCGGCTGGATATCCACCCCGCCGGGTGTCCCTCCAACTGACCGGTTGATCGGACAATCCGGCTGCGACCCCTGGCGGGTGCTCGGGCGCCGGCGGTGGCGCCAGGTCCGCGCACCTTCGGCGCCGGGCGGGCCGACGGTTGAAACGCCCGGGCCCGTGTGTTATAAGGATGCGTTTGACCGCAAGGGATAGCAGGGACTCATGGACGATATACTGGAACGCATCCGCAGCGGCGACCACCGCCTCCTGGCCAAGGCCATCAGCCGGATCGAAAACGGTTCACCGGACGCCGTCGATCTCCTGAAGCAGGCGTTCCCCATGACCGGCCACGCCTGTGTCATCGGCATCACCGGCTCGCCCGGCGCCGGCAAGAGCTCGCTGGTGGACCGGCTCACGGAGCACGTGCGGCGGCGCGGCCACACGGTCGCGGTGGTGGCGGTGGACCCGTCCAGCCCCTTCACCGGCGGCGCCATCCTGGGGGATCGCGTCCGGATGCAGCGGCACGCCACCGATCCCGGCGCCTTCATCCGGAGCATGGCCACCCGCGGCAACATGGGCGGCCTCGCGGCCGCCACCGCCGACGTGGTGCTGCTGCTGGATGCCGCCGGCTTCGACTTCATCCTCGTCGAAACGGTGGGTGTGGGCCAGGACGAGGTGGATATCGTCAAGACCGCCCGGATCTGCGTGGTGGTGCTCGTCCCCGGCATGGGTGACGACATCCAGGCGATAAAGGCGGGAATCATGGAGATCGGCGACATCTTCGTGATCAACAAATCGGACCGCGACGGCGTGATCAAGACGGAGCAGGAGATCCGGGCGATCCTGGCCATGAACACCCGGGCCGACGGCTGGGAGCCCCCGGTGGTCAAGACGGTGGCCATCCGTGACGAGGGCATCGACGCGCTCTTCGCGGCGATCGCGGATCTCCGGCAGCGGCAGTCGTCCGGCCACGACCCGGGCCGCTTCGCCCTGCCCGCCGCCCGGGAGAAGCTGCTCCAGCTGTCGCGCGACCGGGTGTTTCAGGAGTTTCTGCACCGCACCGGCTTCGAGGAGCAGCTGGACGCGCTGGCGCAAAAAGTCTTGGACAAATCCGCGGACCCCTATTCTATAATAGAGACTTTCCTGAGTAAGTTTAGCCGTTAGGAGGCGCCAGCGTGTTCACCAAAATCGATCATATCGGGATCGCCGTCACGGCTCTTGACGACATCCTGAAATTCTATCAGGACGCCCTCGGTCTGCACCTTCACGAAATCGAAGAGGTGCCCGAGCAGAAGGTTCGGGTGGCCATGTTCCCGGTCGGCGAGACCAACCTGGAGTTCCTGGAACCCACTTCCCCCGATTCCCCCATCGCCAAGTTCCTCGAGAAAAAAGGACAGGGCATCCACCACATCTCGATCGGTGTGGAGGATATCGACCGCGTACTGGCGGAGCTCAAGGCCCGCGGCGCCCGACTGATCAATGAGACCCCGGTCGTCGGCGCCGGCGGCAAGCGGATCGCCTTCGTCCACCCGGCGTCCACGTCCGGCATCCTCCTGGAACTCAGCCAGGCCCCCCTCCCCCGCTGAACCCCAGCCAGCCAGGCAGGAGACTCGGCATGCTTCCCATCACCATCGGCATCATCGGCGGCAGCGGCCTGTACAAGATGAAGGATCTCTCCGACGTGGAGGAGATCAAGGTCGAGACGCCGTTCGGCCCCCCCAGCGACAATTTCATCGTCGGCACGCTGGCCAAGCGCCGGGTGGCGTTCCTCCCGCGCCACGGCCGCGGCCACCGGTTCCTGCCCTCCGAGATCAACTACCGGGCCAACGTGTTCGGCTTCAAGAAACTGGGAGTGCGCCAGGTGATCTCCATCTCGGCGGTCGGCTCGCTGAAAGAGGAACATCAGCCGCTGGACATCATCCTGCCCGACCAGTTCATCGACCGCACCTTCCGGCGCGCCGCTACGTTTTTCGGCGACGGCATCGTCGGGCACATCGCATTCGGCGATCCCCTGTGCCGCCACCTGGTCAACAGCGTCGCCCAGGGCGCGCAGAATGCCGAGATCGCGGTGAAAGTCCGGGGGACCTACCTCTGCATGGAAGGGCCCGCGTTTTCCACCCGGGCCGAGAGCCAGCTCTACCGCAGCTGGGGGCTCGACATCATCGGCATGACCAACGCCACGGAAGCCAAGCTGTTCCGCGAGGCGGAAATCTGCTACGCGACCATCGCCCTGGTCACCGACTATGACTGCTGGCATCAAACCGAAGCGCCGGTCACGGTGGACATGATCATCGAGAACCTGAGCCGGAACAACGAAAACGCCCAGCGGATCCTGAAAGAGACGGTGAAGCTGCTCCCCGAAGACCGGGACTGCACCTGCCACCATGCTCTCAAGGATGCGCTCATCACGCAGCCCGACAGCATCCCGCAATCAACCCGGGAGAAGCTGGCCCTGATCATCGGCCACTACCTGCCGGAGAAATCCAAGTCGGAGTGACCGCCGGCGCCGTCGCCCATCACCATCGCCGCGAACCCGGAAGTCTCATCGGAGGACGCCCATGTCCCTGCTCGCCATCGGATCCGTAGCGTTCGACAGTGTCACGACCCCCTTCGGCCGGGCGGAGCGGGTGGTGGGAGGCTCCGCCACCTACTTCAGCCTGGTGGCCAGCTTCTTCACCGACGTCGCTGTCGTCGCGGTGGTCGGCGAGGATTTCACCGATGAGCATCTCCGAATCTTCCTGGACCACGGGATCGATATCCGCCAGATCCAGCGCCGCCGCGGCAAATCGTTCTTCTGGGCGGGCGAATACAACCGCGACCTGAACGAGGCGCACACGCTGGCCACCGAGCTGAACGTCTTCGCCGAGTTCAAACCCGAGGTCCATCCCGACCACCGGCGCGTCCGGCACCTGTTTCTCGGCAACATCGACCCCGACCTGCAGCACCACGTCCTCGACCAGATGGAGGGGGATCCCCTGGTCGCCCTCGATTCGATGAACTACTGGATCCAGAGCAAGCCCGATGCGCTGGCCCGCGTCCTGTCCCGGGTGCACATCCTGCTGCTCAACGAAGGCGAGGCGCGCATGCTCACCGGCGAGTATCACCTGGTGACGGCGGTCCGGCGGATCGCCGCCCTCGGCCCGCGGACCATCGTGGTGAAGCGCGGTGAGTACGGCAGCCTGGTGAGCCACGCCGGGGAGCTGTTCGTGGCGCCGGCCTATCCGATGGAGACGGTGATGGATCCCACCGGCGCCGGCGATTGCTTCGCGGGCGGATTCATGGGCTATCTGGCCGGCGCGGACCGGGATGACATGGCCGCGATCCGCACCGCGGTGCTGTACGGCTCGGTGATGGCCTCGTTCGACATCGAGGCGTTCTCGGTCAACCGGCTCCGCGAACTGACCTTCCCCGACATCCAGGCGCGCCTGGAGCACTTTCGCCAGGTGATCGGCGTTTGATTTGAAAATACCGCTCGTTCCCCGTAATCTAAACGGGCGGAGAACGTGTTTCATGGAATGGCGCGCCACCCTCAACCAGAAGCTGGCTGCCCTGCCCAACGCGCCGGGCGTCTACCTGTACCGGGACGCCCGGGGCGAGGTCATCTACATCGGCAAGGCCCGCGACCTGCGACACCGGGTGCGGTCGTACTTCCAGGAAGCCCGCGACCTCGATCCCAAGACCGCCCGGCTGGTGGCGGAGCTCCGCGACGTCGAGTACATCGTCACCGGCAGCGAATACGAGGCGTTCATCCTCGAGAGCAACCTGGTGCACGAGCACCAGCCCCGCTACAATTTCTACCTGAAGGACGACAAGTCGTTTCCCTTCATCCGGATCACGCTCAAGGCCCCCTTTCCCCAGATCAGCCTGACCCGCCGGCCGGTCCGTGACGGCTCGCGTTATTTCGGCCCCTACATCCCCGCCTCCCGGGCGCGGCTGCTCATCGACACGGTCCGGCGCACGTTCGGCATCCGCCACTGCCGCAAGGAGATCGACGGGACCGCAATCCGGCCCTGCTGCCTGGACTACCACATCGAGCGCTGCCTGGGTCCGTGCGTGGCCGCCCTGTGCAGCCGCGAGCAGTACCGGGCGGCGGTGGACGCGGCGATCCTGTTTCTGGAAGGCCGCGACCGCGATCTGCGGCGGCGCCTCGAAGCCGACATGAACCAGGCGGCCGCCGAGCTGCGGTTCGAGGATGCCGCGCGGCTGCGGGACCGGATCCAGGCGGTCCAGGCGCTCGCTGACGAGCAGCAGTCCGTGCTCGGCATCGAGGACGATGCGGACGTGTTCGCCGGCTACTACCGGGACGGCCGGCTGTCGGTGCAGGTCTTCCACATGCGGGGCACCAAGGTGGTGGATCGGCGGCAATACTACTGGGAGGACCTGCCGCACTGGAACGGGGCCGAGTTTTATGCCGAGTTTCTCCGCCAGTTCTACTACCGGGAACTGCGGATTCCGCCCCGGGTGTTCGTGCCCACCGCGGTGGCGGAACCGGACCTGCTCGCCCAGTGGCTCTCGGAGCGCCGCGGCCGGCGGGTGGTGATCGCCCACCCGCGGCGCGGACGGTGGCTGCGCCTGCTCGAGCTGGCGGAGCTCAACGCGCGCCACGCCTTCTTCCTGCGGTTCCCCGCCGTGGACCATCAACCGGACAGCCTCCGCCTCCTCCAGGCCGCCCTCGATCTGCCGGAGCCGCCGGGGCGGATCGAAGGCTTCGACATGTCCACCACCCAGGGCCGTGAGTCGGTGGGCGTCATGGTGGCCATGATCGACGGACGGATGGTACCCGCGCAGTACCGCCGTTTCCGGATCCGCACGGCCGGCGGACGGCCGGACGATCTGGCCGCCATGCGGGAGGTCGTCTGCCGGCGCTACCGGCGATTGCTGGACGAGCGCCGGGAGCTGCCCGGCCTGATCCTGGTGGACGGCGGCGCGGGCCAGGTCGCCGCCGCCCTGGACGGCCTGGCCGCGCTGGATCCGGCCATCCGGGTGCCGGTGGCGGGACTGGCCAAGCGGCGCGAGGAGGTCTACCTGCCGGGCCGGCAGGAGCCGCTCCGGCTCCCCCGGACTTCGCCGGCCCTCAAGCTCCTGCAGCAGGTCCGGGACGAGGCGCACCGCTTCGCCGTGTCCTACCACCGCCGGCGCCGCGCCGGGGCATCGTTCGCCTCGCCGCTCGACGACATCCCCGGCGTGGGTCCCCGCCGCAAGCAGACGTTGTTGAAAAAATTCGGATCCTGGCGACGCATCGCGGCCGCCAGCGAGGCGGATCTGGCCGAGGCGCTGGGCGGCCGGATCGCGGCCAAAGCCTACCGGGCGCTCCATCCTGACGAGGTGCATACGCATGATCAAAACGCTGCCGATCATTAGCCTGATCCTGCTGCTCGCCGCGACGGCGCCGGCGCCCCCGGGCGCCGCCGCCAAGAAGCCCGCGAACCAGGTTCGGGTCACCGTCATCCAGACGACGGACATTCACGGCCGACTGGCCGCGTGGGACTATTTCCGCGGGGCTCCGGCGGACCTCGGCCTGGTGCGGGTCGCCGCCCACGTCCGCGCGGCCCGACAGGACAACCCCCACCTGCTGCTCATCGACAACGGCGACTCCATCCAGGGCAGTCCCCTGGCGTACTATTACGCGGAGGTGAAGCCGGACGAGCCCAATCCCGTCATCCAGGCGATGAACGCGATGAACTACGACGCCATGACGGTGGGCAACCACGAGTACAATTTCGGCCTGGACGTGCTGCAGCGCTGTCGCCGCGAGGCCCGTTTCCCCTTCCTGTCGGCGAACACCTACCGGATCGACCGTCCGGACCAGCCGTTCTTCGAGCCGTACATCGTCCGCCAGTACGGGCCCGTGCGCATCGGCGTGCTGGGCCTGACCACCCGCAACATCCCCAACTGGGAAACGCCGGCCAACTATGAGGGACTCGAGTTCCGCGAGACGCTCCAGGAAGCCGTCCGGTGGGTGAAGGTCCTCCGCGACCAGGAACGCGTGGACGCGGTCATCGTGAACACCCACGAGGGCTACGAGGCCGACCTGGAGACCGGCCAGCCGAACGGCTCCGGATACGAAAATGCCGCCTGGGCCATCCTGCAGCAGGTGCCCGGTGTCGACGTCCTGCTCACCGGCCACGCCCACGAGAACATCCCGCCGCGTCTGGTCAACGGCGTGCTCACGGCCCAGGGACACCGCTGGGCGGAGCATCTGGTGCAGCTCGACCTGGTGTTCCGCAAGCAGGGCAAGCGGTGGACGCTGGCCGAAAAGACAGGGCGCAACGTGCCCATGAAGGGCCCGGAAGACCCTGCGGTGGCCGCGCTGGTGGAACCGGCCCATGCGGCCACGCTGCACTGGCTGGACGAGACCATCGGCACCGCCGAGGACGATCTCTCGGCTGAAGGCATTTACGTCCGCGACAATCCGCTGCTGGACCTGGTCCACACGGTGATGCGCGAGCACACGGGCGCGCAGATGAGCATGGCGGCCTATCTGCCGGGCCGTCCGCTGACGATCCGGCGGGGCGACATCAAGGTCCGGGACATCTACGCCCTCTACGTGTACGAAAACACGACGGTCACCCTCGGCCTGTCGGGGAAGGACGTCGCCGCCGCCCTGGAGCACGCCGCCCGCGTGTACGACCAGGCGGAATGGGATCCCGGCCAGCAGCTCCTGCGGCTGGGGCAGGCGCCCAATTTCCGAATGTACAACTTCGACACCCTGTCCGGCGCCGACTACGCCCTCGATCCCACCCGGCCGGCGGGCGAGCGGCTGCGCTATCTGTACTACCAGAACCGGCCCATCGATCCCGCCGCCGAGTTCACGGTGGCGGTGTCCAACTACCAGGCGGTGGGCGGCGGACACTACGACATGTTCAAGCGGGGACGCCGGATCGCGTTCGATTCCACCGACATCCGGACGCTGATCATCCGGCACATCCGCCGGAAAGGCCGTCTGGCGCCGGAGTGCGACCACAACTGGCATCTGGCGGTGCCGGTGGAGCTCCGGCTGGCTTCCCGCCGGACGACCGCGCCCGCGTCCGACTCCCGCTGACCGGCCGGCAATGGCATCATCGGGCGCGCTCAGCTATCGCTGGATCTTCGACACCGGCGGCTCCGGCCGCGGCGCCTGGTCGGGCGGTTTCGGCTACCGTCTGGCCAAGGATCTCGGTGAGGCCGGCATCGGCCCGGCGGTGCTGGCGGGGAGTTCCATCGGGGCGTTCACGTCGATGGACCTGGCCACCGGCAACCCGGAGGTCCTGTACCGAAGCTGGTCCAACTGGTCGGACACGATCCCGGTGGACGTCCCGATCGACCCAGCGGAACGAGGATTCTTCGGTCTGTTCTCGTTCCGCCGCAGCGTGAAGCAGTCCATCGCGTTCACCCTGGATCCGCCCACTGAAGCCGCGTTGTTCGATCCCCGGAATTCCCGCCGCCTGTTCATCGTGACCTCGCGGGTGGTGCCGGAAACCGCCCCGCGCCGGGGCGACCTCATGCGCATGTTCCTGATGGTGGCCACGCGGGAGTGGCGGCACAAGTACCGGCCGCGCGGGCTCCGCTTCGAACCCGTGGTGTACGGCCGGTGGCCGGAGGACCCGGAGCCGGCGGCGGCCGCCGCCGGCTGCCCCTGGCTGCGGCGGCTCACCCCGGCCAACGTGCGGGAGGCGCTGATGGCCTCCTGCCTGCTGCCCCTCGTCATGGGACAGCCCGTGCCCCTGGACGGAGACCGCCTCATCGACGGCGGCATCACCTCCAAGACGCCGCTGGCGTTCGCCCATCATTCCGGCGGTGACGCTCTGGACCGACTGGTCAGGACAGACCGCACGCTGGTGGTCTTGAACAACCCGGAGGGCATCATGTGGAAAACGGCGTTACGGCTCGATGCGTGGAACGATTCCGAGTGGGTCCGCCACGAGACCGCAGCCGGGAACCTCCTGGTGGCCCATCCGGTCCGCCGGATCCGCAACTCGACGGTCACCCGGGACCCGGCGGCGACCATGCGGACATTCGATCAGGGCCAGGAGGAAGCTCGCCTGTTTCTCCGGCGCGACCCGGCGCGTCGATTTTTCGAACTGTAGGAGCGCCATGACCCGCCACACCCCGCTCACCCCGGACGAGCTGCGCCGCCGCGCGCGCCGCGACCTGCACTGCCACACGAAGTATTGCCGTCACGCCGTCGGCGAAATGGAGGACTACGTCCGCTCGGCCATCGACCGGGGCCTCGAGGAGATCGGCTTTCTGGAACATGTGGAGTGGGGGATTCAGTACGGCCGCCGGACCTGGCTGGACGCCGCCGAGCTCGATGTTTACTGGGAAGAAGCGTCCGCGCTCAAGCGACAGTACGCCCGGCAGATCGTGGTTTCGGCGGGCATCGAGCTGGGCGTGAACCCGGCGGCGGTTCCGGAACTGACGGCTCTGGCGGCGCGACATCCCTGGAACCGCATCGCCCTGTCATACCATTTTGTCTGGGACGAGGCGGCGAACACCCACCTGAACATCAGCTCGGCCAAGGACCCCAACCTCCGGCTGCTGCTGGCACGTGATCCCGTGGCCCTGGCCCTGGAGTACTACGACGTGCTGGCGCGGCACATTCCGGTGTTCCACCCCTTCATGATCTGCCACCTGGACGTGCCCCGCCGCAATCTGCCGGACGTGTCGGACGTGCCGGAAGTTCGCGCGGCCATCCGACGTGTGCTGGCCGCCATGTGCCAGGCGGGGGTGGCGCTGGAGATCAATACGGCGGGCTATGTCTACACGGGGCAGCTGTACCCCGCGCCGGCCATCCTGTCCGAGGCGATTCGGATGGGGCTGGACCTGGTCTTCGCCTCCGACAGCCATGCGCCGGATCGTCCGGGCGCCGATTTCGACCGGGCGCTGGCGGAGATCCTCCCCGAGCTGCGGGACGGCCGTTAGACCGATTCCACCGACTTGACTTCCGGAACTTCCTCTTTGAGGATCCGTTCGATGCCGCGCTTGAGGGTCAGCGTGGCCATGGGGCAGCCGCCGCAGGCGCCCATGAGGCGCACCTTGACGACACCGTCGGGCAGGACGTCCACCAGCTCCACGTCGCCGCCGTCAGCCTGCAAAAACGCGCGCGTCTTCTGCAACGCCGCATCCACTCGTTCTTTCAAATCCATCATTGCGCTCCTTGCTTCCGGTATCAACCGTCCGGTACGGACAGTCCGGTCATTCTAGCCGATGCATTAGATTGCCGCAATGCGAAACCGGATTTTTTCGTCCCCGGGCCGTCCGGGTCGAACGGCCCGTCCGACGGGGGCCCACGCGCCCGGATGGCGGGGAAATCAGCTTGAAAATTCGACACCGGTGTTGTATTGTCCGGATGTCAGACAATTTACATTCACCACTCAAGGACTTTCTGACAATTTTCAAGGAGGTTGCCATGGCTATCAAAGTGGGGATCAACGGTTTCGGTCGGATCGGGCGACAGCTCTTCCGGATCGTCAGCCAGGATCCGGCGATCGAGATCGTGGCCATCAACGACGTGACGGATGCGGTGACATTGGCTCACCTGCTCAAGTACGATTCGGTGATGCGCACCTTCCCCGCCGCTGTTTCCGTCGCCGCCGACGGCATCGTCGTAAACGGCAAAACCATCAAGGCGTTTGCCGTCAAGGATCCGGCCGCCATCCCGTGGGCGGACCAGGGAGTCGACGTCGTGGTGGAATCCACCGGTCTTTTTACCAAGCGCCCCGACGCCGCCAAGCACCTGCGCGACACGGTCAAGAAGGTGATCATCTCGGCGCCGGCCACCGATCCGGATCTCACCATCGTGCTCGGGGTCAACGACACCGCCTACGACAAGGCCAAGCATCACATCGTCTCCAACGCTTCCTGCACCACCAACTGCCTGGCGCCGGTGGCCAAGGTGCTCCACGATAATTTCAAACTGGTGCACGGGTTGATGACCACTATCCATTCGTACACGAACGATCAGCGCGTTCTGGACCTGCCCCACAAAGACCTTCGCCGCGCCCGCGCCGCCGCGCTCAACATCATCCCCACCACCACCGGCGCCGCTAAGGCCATCGGCCTGGTGATCCCGGACCTGAAGGGCAAATTCGACGGCATCTCGCTGCGCGTGCCCACCCCGAACGTGTCCGTCGTGGACTTTGTCGGGACGGTGGAGAAAGTGCCCACCAAGGAGGAGGTCAACGCGGCCATGCAGGCGGCCGCCGAAGGCCCGCTCCACGGTTATCTGGAGTATGTCACCGAGCCGCTGGTTTCGTCCGACTTCATCGGCAACACCCACAGCTCCATGTTCGACGCCAACTACACCGCCGTCATGGGCAACATGGTCAAGGTGCTGGCCTGGTACGACAACGAGTGGGGTTATGCCTGCCGGGTGGCGGACCTGGTCAAGTTCTTGATGAAATAAGAATCATCGGCACGATTCCGCTCTCAAAAAATTCCGCCGGCAGACGGCGGACGAATCACTGGATCGGTTCCGCCCGGCTCTCGAAGGCGGGAAGTTGAATCTCCGCGAAGGAGGTGCCAGATGATCCGTTGGTTGGCCATCGTTGGATTGCTTCTGTGGATCGGTTTCGGAGCTTCCCCGGCCCAGGGCCCGCCGGGGCCGCCTCCACCGGCGCGCAAGATACCGGGCATCGTAGTGAAGGACCCATATCCAAACGCTTGCGTGGACTGCCACATCAACTACATCGACATGAAAATGGACACCCGGTTCAGCACCCTGCTCAAACAATGGGCTGAAAAGGTGGAGCCAAAGCTCCTGGCCAAGGCGCAGGCGGCTTCTTCGGCTGGCAAGAAGCTGACCGGCAAGCATCCGAATGCCGTGCACACGCTCAAGGATATTCCGGTGAAATGCCTGGTCTGCCATGGCAAGACGTCGAAAATTGCCCCTCCCTTTGCGTCGATGATCCATCTCATTCACTTTTCCGGCGGAGACGAAAACCACTTCCTCACCCTGTTCCAAGGCGAGTGCACGTACTGTCACAAAATCAACTTGTCCAACGGGCAGTGGAAGATCCCCAGCGCGGCGGAACGTTGAAGTGACGCCGTCTGAACAAGGGACCGTTCATCCAAATTCTTGATGAGGTCTGCCGGCGGACCGGGCGTCGGTGGGGCGCCTTCCTGCGGCAGGAGCATGAGCGGCCTCTCCAGACTGCGGCACGCACTCGCTGTCGCAACACGAAACTGGACGGGTGCGGACAGACGTTTTAAAATAGCGGCCACTGGAACGATGTTCCCACGGAGTGAAAGACATGAACAAGCTCACCATCAGAGACATCGACGTCAAGGGCAAGCGGGTGTTCGTGCGGGTGGATTTCAACGTGCCCATCAAGGACGGCAAGATCAAGGACAAGACCCGGATCACCGCCGCCATCCCCACCATCCGTCACCTGCTCGAGGGTGGCGCCGCGGTCATCCTCGCCTCCCATCTGGGTCGGCCCAAGGGCGGGCCGAGCCCCGAGTTCAGTCTGGAGCCCGTCGCCGCCGAGTTGGCCGGCCTCCTCGGCCGCAAGGTCGGTTTCGCGACGGACTGCGTGGACGAGCCGGCCCGGCAGGCCGTCCAGGCCATGCAGCCCGGCGACGTGCTGCTGCTGGAGAACCTCCGTTTCCACAAAGAAGAGGAGCAGAACAACCCCGGCTTCGCCGAGCAGCTGGCCGGCCTGGCGGAAGTTTACGTCAACGACGCGTTCGGCACGGCCCACCGCGCTCATGCCTCCACGGAGGGCATGACCCGCTTCTTCAAGGAACGGGCGGCCGGCCTGCTGATGGAGCGGGAGCTGCATTACCTGGGCAAGGCGCTGAGCGAGCCGGAGCGGCCGTTCGTGGCCATCCTCGGCGGCGCCAAGGTCTCGGATAAAATCGAGGTGATCACCAACCTCATGGGCAAGGTGGACGCGCTCCTGATCGGCGGCGCCATGGCCTACACCTTCCTCAAGGCCCGCGGCGAGGCGGTGGGTCAGTCCCTCGTCGAACCGGACAAGATCGAACTGGCCGCCCGCCTCCTGCTCCAGGCGGCGGAGCGGGGCCTGGAGTTCCTCCTGCCCGTGGACCATGTGATTGCCGACCGGATCGCTGAGGACGCCCGGGTGAATACGACGGACCCCGGCGACCCGATCCCCGACGGCTGGATGGGTGTCGACATTGGGCCCATGACCTACATGGTGTATGCCCGGAAGATCCAGCAAGCCCGGACGATCCTCTGGAATGGGCCCATGGGAGTGTTCGAGATCCGTCCGTTCGCCAACGGAACGCAGTCTGTCGCCAAGGCGGTCGCCGCGTCGTCGGCCTGCAGCATCATCGGCGGCGGCGATTCGGTGTCCGCCGTCCAGCAGTCCGGCGTCGCCGACGCGATCACGCACATATCCACCGGCGGCGGCGCCTCACTGGAATTTCTGGGCGGTCTCGAGCTGCCCGGCGTCACCGCGCTCAGCGACCGCTGATCATCGACGCGGGCCGGACCTGATCGACCCGCGGTCGTGGGAAAACAGATACCCAAAGGAGATAGTCAATATGGCACGCAAGCCGATGCTGGCCGGCAACTGGAAAATGAATCTCACCAACCCGGAGGCGGTCAAGCTGGCCGGGGAACTGACGGCCGCGGTGGGCCAGCTGGCGGACCGGGACGTCCTGGTGGCGCCGCCGTTCACCGCGCTGTCGGATGTCCGGCGGGCGCTGGACGGCAGCCGGATCCTGCTGGGCGCCCAGAACCTCTACCCGGCCGATTCCGGCGCGTTCACCGGCGAAATCTCGCCGATCATGCTCCTGAGCGCCGGGTGCACCCACGTGATCATCGGGCACTCCGAGCGGCGCCAGATCCTGCAGGAAACCGATGACCTGATCGGCCGCAAGGTAATAACCGCGCTGCGCAAGGGGATGACCCCCATCCTGTGCGTCGGCGAAACCCTCGAGCAACGCGAACGCGGCGAAGCCGAGCCGGTGGTCAGCGCCCAGCTCCGGACGGCCTTAAAGGACTTGACACCCGGGGAAGTTTTCCGTATTATCCTCGCCTACGAGCCGGTCTGGGCGATCGGGACCGGCCGCACGGCTACCCCGGCGCAAGCCCAGTCCATGCACGCGTTCATACGTTCCGTTCTGACCGAATTGTATGATCCGCAGGTGGCTGGCAGTCTGCGCCTGCTATATGGCGGGAGCGTCAAACCGGACAACATCAGCGCCCTGATGGCCGAATCCGACATCGACGGCGCCCTCGTCGGGGGAGCCAGTCTCAAGGCGGATGATTTTGTGCGGATCGTGAAATTTTGACGAAGGCGGGAGATTGATGGTCAACTTGATTTTGGTGATTCACCTGATTTGCTGTTTCATCCTGATCCTGGTGATCTTGCTGCAATCCGGCAAGAGCGCCGATCTGGCCGGCGCGTTCGGGATGATGGGCTCCCAGACCGCCTTCGGTCCCCGGGGCACGGCCACGCTGCTGAGCAAGGTAACCACCGGCGCAGCGATCATCTTCATGGTCAGTTCGCTGGCGCTGTCGTTCATGATGAGTTCGGCCAGCGGCGGCTCCTCGATCATGGACCGCAAATCACCGGAGAAGGGCAAACCCGCCACCAGCGCACCGGCCAAGCCCACTCCGGCTGCCCCGGCACCCGCCTCCGATCTGCAGGGCGCCCAGCCCCTGGATGTCAAGGTCGGTGGAGGCACCGTTCAGGGCGTTCAGGCCAAGCCTCTGTCCCAAGCTGAAGTCGACGCGCTGCTGAAGGAGCAGGCCGAGAAGCGCCAGCAGGCGCCCGCGTCCGAGCCAAAGAAGAAGTGACAACCGGCTGGCTGATCGTCAGCCAACGCCGCGATGATCTTTGAGGATGCCGAAGTGGTGGAACTGGCAGACACACCATCTTGAGGGGGTGGCGCTCTACGGGGCGTGCGGGTTCAAGTCCCGCCTTCGGCACCATTATTTCAAGCCTTCCGGCACCGGAAGGCTTTTTTATTTGTGGCCGCCCCGTGGTCGGTTACAATAGATTCTCAGGTTGGATTATTAATCTTTATTCAAGAGTGGAACTTTTCGACACCCGCCTGCGTTCTTGTAGGTGGGAGTCATGAAAGGAGCACCGGTTGGAACCGCAATCGGATCAGGTCTTAGTCGAGTGCTGCCTTCAAGGAGATCATGATGCGTGGGCACAGCTTGTCTACCGTCACCAGAAGCTCATCTACAACCTCGCGTACCGCTTCACGACCCGGTTCGATCGAGCCGAGGACATGACCCAGGAGATTTTCATGAAGATCTACCGGTCGCTGGCCTCCTTTCAAAAACAGCGGGGTGAATTCAAGAGCTGGATGATGGTCATGGCGCGCAACCACCTGATCGACAACCTGAGGAAGGAGAAGAAGGGCTGGAACCGCGTGGGCGGTACCGATGAGTTGGAAAAGCTGGATTTCCCCACCGGCGGCGGTTCGGATCCGGCCAGGCAACTGGAGCAGAAAGAGCGGATCGAATTCGTCCATGACTGCCTGCGGACGCTCTCACCCGACCTGCGCGCCGCGCTGCTCCTCCGGGAGATCGAAGGTTTGAGCTATGAGGAAATCGCCGACCAGTTCCGAATCCCCCTCGGGACCGTCAAGTCCCGCATCAATCGAGGTCGGATCGAGCTGGCCCGCATCATGAACATGAAGAAGATCAGGCTCCTGTCCGGGCAGCAGGAACCCCTGTTGGAGAGGTAGTCCGATGAACTGCAACGAATTTGAAATTCACGTCAGCGACTTTCTGGACGGCACGCTGCACGGCGACGCGCTGGCCGGATTCGAGCTGCATCGCGTCCAGTGCCCCCTCTGCGCCATGCTGTTGGACAGCGTCAACGACAGCCTCTCCCGCTTGCACCAGCTGGATGAGGTGGAGCCACCCCCCGGGCTGGCCGAGCGGATCCTGGCCGCCACTTCCGGCGGACGCGCCAGTCTCGGGCGGCGGCTGCTCGGCTTCGTCCGGTTCGAGCGCGAGCTGGCGCCCCAGCTCATGGCCGCGTCGGTTCTCATCCTGTTCGCCGCGGCCCTGTCGTACAACATGTTCATCCGCCCGCCCGACACCGTTGCCGGCGCCAGCCAGCCTGCCAACCTGGTCACCGTCGTCGACTACACCGGCAATCGGCTGCTGAGCAGCATGATGCAGTTCTACTCCGGTGTCCAGGATACGTGGGAGACCGCCGGCAATTACTACGACAAGACCGCGGACTTCTTCCAGACCAGCTGGCAGCAGGTGAAGGACGCTTTCAAGGGCAAGGACGAGAAGAAGAAACCGGTGCCCGACAGCCAGAAGAATATCAATCAATCCATGCAAGCGGTTCACGACTTTGACGCCACCGCTTAGAGGAGATCGGCCATGAATTGTCATTACCATCCGGACCAGGCTGCCACCGCTGCTTGCGCACTGTGCCAGCGCGAGCTGTGCCCGGCCTGCCAGCACGCAGCGGAGGGCGGGCCCCTCTGCCCCGAATGCCTGAAACAGGCCGTCCAATGCTACCAGCGCTCGCTGACACCGGAGTACCGGGCCATAAATCCGGTGGCCTCGGCCTGGCTCGCCCTGATCCCCTTCCTCGGGGCGATTTACAACGGCACCTACTTCCGGGCGCTGTCACAGTTCCTGGGCATGGCGCTGCTGATCCTGCTGTTCGACGCGGCCGACCTCGGCCCCCTGGGCGCGCTCGGGAGCATCCTGTTCTACGTGTACACGATCATCGACGCCTACCGGGTGGCCTCCAGGATGAAAGCGGGTCTGCTGGACGGCAGCACGCCGGACCTGGTGCTCACTCCGCGCACCAAGCTCTTTTACGGCGTCGGCCTGGTGGTGCTGGGCCTGCTGTTCCTCCTCCGGAATTTCGAGCTGTTCGACTTCGATTGGCTCCATCGGCTGTGGCCGCTGCTGCTCATCGGCGTCGGCGCCTACATGGTCTGGAAGGGTTTTGAAAAACTCAAGTCCGGGCCGGCCCCCACGGCTGCACCGGCCGCCGCACCGCGCATCCCGGTCGAACCGCCCGCATCCACGGAGGGTAAACAGTCATGAGCCGCGCCGTGTCGCGCTCGATCCAGATCGGCGTCTTCCTGATTCTGCTCGGAGCCTGTTTCATTTATGAGAACATCGTCGGCCATGCATCCATCTGGTCGGTGATCTGGCGGTACAGCCCGCTGGTGTTCATCTGGGTGGGCATCAACAGAGCGGTCGCCTATTTCCGGTACCGGCCCGACGCACCCGATGAGAAGGCGCCGTCGTTTTCTTCGCCCCTCATCTGGATCGGCTGCGGCGTGTTTCTGCTCATCTGGACCCTCGGGTACGTCCCCAACTTCTTCGCCTGGCTGGGCACCTGGTGGCCGCTGTTCCTGATCCTCGTGGGCGCCGGCAAGCTCGTGGACATCTTCTTCCCCGGCCGCACCGGCCGTCTGACCGGCGGCGAGATCGTCTTCATGATCTTCGTCCTGTTGGCCGGACTGATCGCCGGGCAGGTCGCGAAATTCGACCTGAGCCGGCTGCCGCCCCTGCTGATCGAAGGCAAGGAATACCGGCTCAAGGATCTGCTCCACAGGAGTGTGCAGAAAACGGCCGAGGAGTCCCTGGCTCTCGAGGGAGCTACGGCCATCTCGCTGACCCATACCAACGGCGACCTGGAACTGGTCCCTGCGGAGGACGACCGCATCCAGGTCCGTCTGGACACCAAGGTGTACGCCGACACCGACGCGAAGGCGACCGAAGTGGCCCAGGCCATCCGGATCAAGGGCGAACGCGAGGCCGGACGGCTGCGCCTGTCGCTGCAGACGCCGGACGCCGATACGGCTTCCGTCGAGGTCCGCATCCGACTGGCCGTGCCGCCGGATGTCCCGCTCGAGTTCGAGAACAGCTTCGGCGGCATTACCGCAACCGATCTGCGCAATCCCGTCAGCCTGACCTCACGGAACGGCGCGATCCAGGTGCGCCGGCATCGCGGCGCGCTGCGCCTGGCCAACCGGTATGACAAGATCACGGTCGAGGATTCGGAGGGCGAGACGGATATCCGCGGGCTGAATACGGACATCCGTGTCTTCAACCTGAACGGCCCGCTGACCCTCGACGACAAGAACGGCGAAATCGAGCTGTCGGATATCGCGGGGAAGACGGCGATGACGGTCCGCTACGTGACGGTCACCGGCGAACGGCTGAACGGCGATTTCCAACTCGCCGGCAAGAATGCCACCCTCACCCTGACGACGGTCACCGGCAGCGTGAACCTGGAAAACAGCGATGACGAAATCGAGCTCACCGACATCAAGGGCGGCGTCGATTTCAAAATGCGCGCCTGCACACTGACCGCCAACGAGATCGGGGGCGCCATCGCGGGCACGGCCGCTTCGGGGGCCGTGACGATCAAGGATGCCGCCAGTTCCGCGACTTTGACCCTGGAGAAAACCCGCTGCCGAATCGAGCGGATCACCGGCAAGCTCACGATCAGCAACACCCTCAAGGACGTCTCCATATCCGGCGCCGAGACCGACATCGATTGCTCCAACAAGAACGCCTCCATCACCCTGCGTTCGCTGCCTCCCGCGGGCAAGGCCCGGGTCCGGGCGACCACGGAGCGGGGGGACATCCTCCTCATCCTGCCGGCCTTCCCGGAATCGCACCGGATCTTTCTGTCGGCCGACAACGGCAAAATCGTCTCCCGTTTCCGCTCACCTGCGGTCACGCCCTCAACCGGCGACCGCACGCTGGTCTGGAAGAACTTTTCCGGCGCGCCGGAACAGGCCGATGTCCAGTGCAAGGCCGCCTACGGCGATATCCGCCTGAAGCCCAGCGAGGAAGTCGAGGAATCCGAATGAACCCGCACCGGCTTCGCATCCTGGCTATCGCTCTGCTGTGGGCCACCGGTCTCCTGACCATCGGCTGCGGACGGCCGCAAGCCGACCGCCCGGTGGTCCGGCAGGAGAGCGTCCACCGGAACCGTGGTCCCGAAAGCCTGCTGCGCGTGGACGCCCGGGTATCCAGCGGTCGCTTGACACTGGACCGGAGCGATCCGGGCGTGCTCTACAACCTGGATCTGCGCTGGGACGCGGCCAACATGAGCCGACACGTGGATTTCACTCCCGGCGACGCCGCCAGCCTGGTGTTCACGCTCAAGGGAGAGATGCCGTCTGGAGACAAGGTCCACGCCATCCTGTCGCTGGCCCCGGATGTCCCGCTGGAGCTGACGGTGGATACCGGCGCCGGCGAAACGCACCTGGACCTGACCGGTCTGAATGTCACCCGGGTGAACATCATCCACGGGGTGGGCAGTCTGAAAGTCACCGTCGACGAACCCCAGGAGGCGGTCTGCCGCTCCATGGATATCGCCTGTGGCGTGGGGGAGATGGAGCTGCGGGGTCTGGGTAATTTGATGCCGGAGACCATCGACATCAAGGGCGGTCTGGGCCGCGCCTGGCTCGGCTTTGACGGCGCACGGCCGGGCCGGACCCGGGCGCACCTGGTCGTGGGCATCGGCAATCTGGACATTGAACTGCCCGCCGATTTCGGCGTGCGCGTGCTCAAATCCGGCGACGCGTCCGATTCGCTGTGTATCCCGATGGAACACTTCGAGCGTCGCGCGGGCGCCTATGTGAATCCGGCCTATCGCGATGCCAAGCAGGTCGTCGAGCTGTCGATGAAGCCCGGACTGGGCAACGCCTCACTCAAAATTCGGGATTGACCGCCCGCCCGTCAACCGCAGCGCATCAGCGGATCAACCCGATGTCGTTGGGCGGCCAGTATTTCAGGATGGCCTTGCCGAAGATCGAGCCGCGCGGCACGCAGCCCCAGTGCCGGCTGTCGTTGCTGACATTCCGGTGATCACCCAGGACGAAGTATGAATCCGCGGCCACGTGCAGCGGGCCGAACGAGGAATTGTCGAAATACGCGGGCGGGACGTACGGTTCCGGCAGGATGCGGTTGTTGACCATCACCCGCCCGTCGACGATCTGGACCATTTCGCCCGGCAGGGCGACCACGCGCTTGATGAACGATTTCTTCGGGTCACCGGGGAAATAGAACACCACTACGTCGCCCCGCTGGATATCGAACACGCTGTATGTGATCTTGCTGACAAACACCCGTTCCTGGTCATCGAGCTGGGGCTGCATGCTGGTGCCCTCGACCCGCACCGGCTGGACCAGGAAGATGATCAGGAACAACACCACCGTCGACGCCAGCAACAGGTCGCGCAGGCCCTCCCGGAGATGGCGGGCGGTGGTTTCAGACAACCGTTGAGGGGTGTCAGGCATCGTACACTTCGCGTCGTTTGAATCCGTCGGCGGGGCAAGGCCCGACCGCGGGCCTTACTCCTGGACGTACACCTCTTCCAGATTCCACATCAGGCTCATGCAACGGTGGTTGACCCGCAGGTTCTGCACCTTGCCCTTGGCGCCGAACAGGCCGTGGGGTTTCGCAATGGGGATGAGGTACCGGCCCTGGGCGTTGTACTGCTCGAGCTGGTGCGCGGCCTCGAAGCGTTTACCCCAGTCCGGACTGCCGTACATCGTGGCCAGGGCGGTGGCCATGTCCTTCTCGAGCGGCGTGGCGGGCGCGCCCTGTTCCGGATACCAGAGGTGGCCCGGGCTGGACCAGCTCATCAGCTCCTTCAGGAAGAACGGATGGGCGGGCTGTTCGAGCAGCATGACGGCCATGTCGTAATCGTACGTGGAGTGAATTTTCTGGTAAAACAAGTCGTACGGGAGCGACACCATGGTGGCTTTCATGCCCAGGCTGGCGCAGACCCGCTCCGTCTGAATCCCGATCCGCTCGGCGAATGCGTCGCCGGTCAAGACGGTGATCGTGAACTGCACCGGGCTCTTGTTGGCCCCGTACAGGGCGTTGGGCGTCACGCTGGTGTTCATGACGAAGCCGCTCTCGGTCAGCAGCTGGCGGGCGTTCGCCGTCGAGAATGAGTCGGCCTGGAGGCCGGACCACCACGGGCCGTCACCCGGCGCGATCAGGCCGCCCGTGGTGACCGCCTTCCGCTGGAAGACGTTGGTGATGATGTTTTCGCGATCGAACAGCAGGCTGAGAGCATGCCGGAACTTCGCGTCGAAAAACCACTGGAGGCGGAATGCGGGGATGTAGTTTTCCCGGCTGGCCGGGTCTGTCTTCATGTTCTGGTTGATCCAGGCCACGTAGGTGGCGCTGCTGGGGCCGGTATCGAAGATGCGCAATCCGCGCACGTTCTCCAGCCGGGCGGCGTCCGCCGGGTCGATGAAATCGATGAGGTCGGATTCGCCGGTCCGGAATTTGACGGAGATGTCGGCCGAGGTGCCGGTGAAATCGAGTACCACTTCGTCCAGGTACGGCAGCGGGCGGCCCACCGCGTCCACCACCCAGTAGTACGGATTGCGGGCGAGGACGAGTTTCTTCTCCTCGCGGGAGAACGATTTCAAGACGAACGGGCCGATGCTGACCAGCTCGGCCGGCGGCGTATCGGCGTTGTAGAGACGTTCCATGCGGTTGCGACTGGCGGCGCCCTCAATGAGCGCGCGGGGCAGCACGACGATTTTGGCCAGGATGGGTTCCAGGGCATGCAGCGGCTCCGGGCTGCTGCACCGGATGCTCTCGGCATCGAGTTTCTGGAACTGGAGCTTCTGGTCGGCGACTTCGAGGTAAGCGCGCAGGGGCGATTTGATGTCGGTGTTGCCGATGTAGTTGAGCGTGGTCATCACGTCGTCGGCGGTGAACGGCGATCCGTCGCTGAAGAACACGTTGCGGCGCAGGTGGATGGTGAATACCTTGGCGTCCTTGTCGCGGTCAAAGCCGGTGGCCAGACCCGGTTCGAAGGTGTCGGCGATGGGATTGTACCGGTAAAGGGCCGCGGTGAATTGTTTCGCGACCAGCGCCGAGACGCGATCTTGAGCCAGAACCGGATTGAAGGTCAGGGGTGGATGAAGGACGCTGATCCGCAGGAGTTTGGACGGGATGCCAGGCTCGCAGTCGGCGATCTTGTACTCCGGGTTCTGTTCCGACCGGATTCCCGGCAGATTGCGGAACGTGTCGCAACCGGCCAGCACCAGCAGGAGGCAGCCCGTCACGGCCAGCGCGGCCAACAGACGCAAGGATTTACTCATAATTCCCTCTGTCCTGGTTTTCAAACAGAAACCCTTCAACTCTTATAGCATAGCCGCCGTTGCCGACTCAACCCCAAATGTGCCGAACCGCCTCATCTGTATTGGGATGGAAAAAACTCGTTGGCGCCGGTCCGCTTTCGCTTATAATCCCCCCTTTCAGAATCTGAGGGTGCCGCACCATGTCTGCATTCCACTACACCGTCACCCATCGCGATCCGCGCACCGCCGCCCGCCGGGGGCGCCTCGTCACCCCGCACGCCGTGGTGGAGACGCCGGTCTTCATGCCCGTGGGCACCGCCGGCACCGTCAAGGCCGTCCCTCACGACTGGCTCGAGGAGCTCGACGCCCGCATCCTGCTGGCCAACATGTACCACCTGTACCTCCGGCCGGGGCATGAGCTCGTGCGCGCGCTCGGCGGACTGCACCGATTCTCGGGCTGGCCGCGCGCCCTGCTCACCGACAGCGGCGGCTATCAGGTCTTCAGCCACCGCGAGCTGCGGCGCATCGATCCGGAAGGCGTCCACTTCCGTTCCCATATCGACGGCAGCAGCCACTTCATCACTCCTGAAGACAGCATCCGGGTCCAGCAGGCTCTGGGTGCGGACATCATCATGGCGTTCGACGACTGCACCCCCTACCCCGCGACGCGCGAGGAGGCGCGCGCCTCGATGGAGACCACGCTCCAGTGGGCCCGGCGCAGCCGGGCGGCGCACCCGGCCGAGGACACCCAACTGCTGTTCGGGATCGTGCAGGGCAGCGTCTATCCGGACCTGCGGGCGGAATGCGCCGACCGGCTGACCGAGATCGGCTTCCAGGGTTACGCCATCGGCGGCCTGAGCGTGGGCGAGCCCAAGGACACGATGTACGCGGTGACCGGCGCGACCGCCGCGCTGCTGCCGGAGGACCGGCCGCGCTACCTGATGGGCGTGGGCACGCCGGAGGACCTGCTGGAAGCCGTCGCCATGGGTGTGGACATGTTCGACTGCGTCCTGCCCACCCGCAACGGCCGGAACGGCTGCCTGTTCACCCGCGACGGCCGGATCGTCATCAAAAACGCCCGCCATGCGCGGGATGACCGGCCGCCCGATCCGGAGTGCGGCTGCCGGGTCTGCCGCCGGTATTCGCGGGCTTATTTGCGGCATCTGTTCATGTCGTCGGAGATGCTTTCAGCTACGCTCAACACCTTCCACAACCTGTACTTTTATCTTGACATCATGGAGCAGATCAGGCAATCTATCGAGCTTGGCGCGTTCGCGGATTTCAAACAGAATTTCCTGGCCAGGTATCATTCCGCCACCGAGTAATTCGCGGTCACGACGCGGCAAAAAATCCAGGTAATTTCGAGGTGCATTCATGATTGGATCCAGGCACTCCTTGTACCTGCTGCAGGCGGCACAAGGGGGTGACCCGATTTTCGGCATGCTCATCCCCATGGCCCTCATCGCCGCCATCTTCTATTTCCTGATCTTTCGGCCCATGCGCAAGCGCCAGAAAGACCAGGAATCGCTCATCACCAACCTCAAGAACGGCGACCGCGTGATCACGTCCGGCGGCATTTACGGCACCATCGCCGGGATCAAGGACCATACGATCGTCCTGAAGATCGCCGACAACGTGAAGATCGAAGTGGGCAAGAGCGCCGTCGCCGGCCTCCAGCCGACCTCGCCCGAAGAAAAGAGCTGAAATCCCATCAAGGTATTCCCCCATGTTCAAAAGCCTCAAAGTCCGTTACATCATCATTCTGATCGTCTGCGCCGGATGCGCGTACCTCTTCTTTCCCCCGAAGGAAAAGATCAACTTCGGTCTCGACCTCAAGGGCGGCATGCACCTGGTGCTCGAGGTCAAGACCGACAAGGTGATCCGCGCCGAAGTCCAGCAGTACGGCGAGCGCATCAAGCGCCTGATGGAAGAGAACAAGACGGCCTACACCCAGGTGCTCGCCGAGGACACGAAAATCACCCTCAGCGGTGTTCCCGAGGGCCAGTCGGAAGCCACGCGCAAGAACCTGAAGGATTTCTTCGGCCACTATTTCGACGTCAGCTCCAAGTTTGAGGGGGGCGCGGTGTCCTTCACCCTGAATCTCACCGCCGCCGCCGTGCGCGATCTGGAACAGACCACCGTCCAGAGCTCGCGCGACACGCTGGAACGCCGCATCGACGCCTACGGCGTGGCCGAACCGACCCTTCAGCTCTTCGGCTCCACTGCGGCGGGCACGTCGAACCAGATCATCGTCGAGCTGCCCGGCGTGGAGAATCCCGAGGAAGTGAAGACGCTGCTCAAGGAGACCGCCTCCCTGAGCCTGAACATGGTCCACCCGACCGCACCGTACGCCGCGTCACTGGATACCATCAACCAGTTCTTCGGCGGCCAGATGCCGGGCGACCACACCGCCGTGCTTTACACCGGCGATTACAGCGGCGAGAACCGGGGCGAGCAGGAGAAGCGCTACATCGTCGTTCAGAAAGCGCCCGTGATCACCGGCAAACATCTGACCAACGCCCGGGCGTCCCAGGACAGCTCGCTGGGTCTGTCGCGGCCGGCGGTGAGTTTCACCCTCAACTCGGAGGGCGCGCGGCTGTTCGGCGAGGCCACCGAAGCCAACCAGGGCCGCCAGCTGGCCATCATCCTGGACGACAAGGCCATCTCGGCGCCCCGGATCGAGGCCAAGATCACGGATTCCGGCATCATCACGGGCATCGACAGCGAGCGGGAATCGCAGCTGCTGGCCCTGTCGCTCCGGTCCGGCGCCCTGCCCGCCGACATCGTGATCCTGGAGGAGCGCACCGTCGGTCCCTCGCTGGGCCTTGAGTCGATCCGCCAGGGCGTGAACGCCGGCCTGCTGGGCCTGGCGCTGATCGTCCTCTTCATGGTGTTCTATTATCGGTTGTCGGGTTTCAACGCGATCCTGTGCCTCATCGTCAACGTGCTGATCCTGTTAGGCGTGATGGGCTACTTCCGCGCCACCCTGACGCTGCCCGGCATCGCCGGCATCATCCTGACCATCGGCATGGCCGTGGACTCCAACGTCCTGATCTTTGAGCGCATCCGCGAGGAGCTGCGCTGGGGCAAAACCGTCGCCGCCGCCGTGGATGCCGGTTTCGCCCGCGCCAGCTGGACCATTTTCGACGCCAACGTGACCACCCTGATCGCCGCCGCCTTCCTCTATCAGTTCGGCACCGGCCCCATCCGCGGCTTCGCGGTCACCCTGACCTTCGGTCTGCTGGCCAACCTGTTCACGGCGATCTTCGTCTCCCGGACCATCTTCAACACCCTGCTCCAGCAGGTGCAGATCAAGAAACTTTCTATCTGACGGAACATTATCCAACACCCCGTGTCTAATCTCATCGCCTGAGGAGTCGTCATGGAACTGTTCAAGAATATCAACGTGGACTGGATGAGCAAAGTGTGGCTCTTCCTGTCCGCTTCGCTCATTCTGCTGGTTGTGGGATGGTTTTCGGTGTTCCAGCACGGCGGATTCACCTACAGCATCGATTTCACCGGCGGCACCCTGATCAAGGTCAAGACAGCCCAGAAGCCTGACGTGGACGGGCTGCGCGACGCGCTCAAGCAGAGCCTCGGGGCTGCGGACGTCACCCGATTTGACGCCGAGGAGAAGAACCTCGTCCAGATCCGGATGAAGAAGATCGAGAGCGAGGACTCCGCCTCCTTCCAGAACCTGGGCCAGAACATTTACGACACGCTGCGCGGCATTCTCGACAAGGACAAGGGCCAGGGCAAGCAGGACCTGAACCGGGTGGGGATCGACCAGCTGGCCGCCACCCTGCGCGAGAGTCGGGTCCTGGAGAACATGGGCCGGCTCACGGCGAACGCGACCATCGAGGAGACCCAGCGGGTCTACCGGGAACTGGCCGAGAGCATCGTGAACCACCGCACCGAACAGGGCGGCCTGATCACCGATTTCGGCCAGCTCGGCTCCCTCCCCGGCATCAGCAATCCCGTCCTGGGCGTGCTCAAGCAGCACTACTATCCGGGCGCATTCACCGTACTGAGCGTCGACAGCGTCGGCCCCAAGATCGGCAAGGAGCTGCAGGACAAGGCCATCAAGGCGGTGCTCTTCTCGCTGCTGGGCATGCTGATTTACATCGCGCTGCGATTCAAGTTCGCCTTCGGTGTCGGCGCCGTGATCGCCCTTTTCCATGACGTGTTGATCACCCTGGGTCTGATGAGTCTGCTGGGCAAGGAGATCTCCCTGATCGTCGTGGCGGGGTTCCTCACCCTGGTGGGTTATTCCATCAACGACACCATCGTGGTGTTCGACCGGATCCGCGAAAACATCAAGCTCAACCGCGCCGACACGTTCCTGACCATCATCAACAAGTCCATCAACCAGACGCTGTCGCGGACCATCATCACCTCGGGCCTGACGTTCATCTCGGTCTTCTGCCTGTGGCTGCTCGGCGGCGAGACGCTGGACGGCTTCTCGTTCGTGCTGGTGATCGGCATCATCATCGGCACCTATTCATCGATCGCCATCGCCAGCCCGCTGACCTACCTCTGGATGCGCTACCTTGGCACCGCCAAGGAGAAAAAGGTTTATAAATTCGCTTGATCTCGGCTGGTCTCTGAATTGATAATGTCATATCTTCGCTCCCGCGTCGGACCACTACCCTTGCGGGGGCCAGGAGGCGCAGATGTTTGAGAACTTGTTGGAATCTTCAACCAACAGGGCAAAGACCAAGACCGGTATGACCATGGTGGTGGCCTTGATCATACACGGTGTAGCCCTGTTGGCGCTCGTCTTGGTCCCGTTGCTCTTTCCCGAGGCGCTTCCCGCCCAGGTGGGCGAGTTGCTGACATTCCTCGCGGCGCCTCCACCCCCACCGCCCCCGCCGCCCCCTCCGCCGCCACCGTCCGAGGCGCCCAAGCAGGTCCCCAAGGTGGATCGGCCGCAAGTCAACATTGACTTGTCGAAAACTTACGCCCCGAAAGAGATCTCCAACGAGATCCCGCCACCGTCGGACAAGTCCGACCTGGCTGACCTGCTCGGCCTGAACACAGGCGGCAGCGGCGTGGCCGGCGGCGTGCCCGGCGGCGTGCCCGGCGGCGTCGTCGGCGGTGTGGTGGGCAGCACCGGCCCGGCGGTTGTCGGCGGCACGGCCAATGTGGCGCCGCCTCCCCCGCCACCGAAGAAAGAACCGGTCCGGGTCGGCGGCCAGGTGCTGACGTCCCGGTTGATCAATCAGGTCCAACCCACTTATCCGCCCCTGGCCCGCGCCGCGCGCGTCCAGGGAACGGTGATCCTCCAGGTTGTGGTGGATGAGTCGGGCCGGGTCCGCGAGACCAAGGTCATCAGCGGACACCCCCTACTCACCCAAGCCGCGGTTGACGCGGTGACTCAGTGGGTGTACTCCCCCACCTTGCTCAATGGCGAGCCGATCCCGGTGATCGGCACCGTCACAGTCAGATTCACGCTCGGCGCACAATAACCAAATCTAATACTGGGAGGTACGACGATGTATCTATTTTTGCTTCAAGAAGGCGGCATGGACTACATGGAGATGTGGGGCAAGATGGGCTGGACCGCGCGCGGCGTTGTTTTCATCCTCGCCATCATGTCCATCTGGTCGATCGCGGTGATGCTGGAGCGCTACTTCACGTTCCGCGCCGCCAAGAAACAGAGCCGTGAATTTGCCCCGGCCGTGGCCGAGGCGCTGAAGGACGGCAAGATCGAAGAAGCGATCATGGTGTCCGAACGCTACACCAAGTCCCACCTGGCCAAGGTGGTCGTGGCCGGCCTGAAGGAATTCCAGGCCCACACCGCCTCGAGCGAGCTCCCGGGCGAGCTGATCGAGGCCTCCAAGCGGGCCCTGGAGCGCGCCGCCGCCATCAACCGTGAAGAGCTCAAGCGCGGCACCGGCGCCCTGGCCACCATCGGCGCCACGGCCCCATTCGTCGGCCTGTTCGGCACGACCATCGGCATCATCAACGCGTTCGCCGGCATGAGCAAGGGCGAGGACACCGGCATCGGCGCCGTCGCCGGCGGCATCTCGGAAGCGCTCGTGACCACCGCGTTCGGCCTCTTCGTCGCGGTCCCCGCCGTGTGGCTGTTCAACTATTTCACCACCCGGATCGAGGCCTTCACCGTGGAAATGGACAACTCCTCCTCCGAACTGATTGACTATTTCATCAAGCGCAGGTCAGTTAGCCGTGGCAACCTCTAAGGTCAAACACAAAGCCAGCGGGGTCAACTCAGAAATCAACGTGACCCCGATGGCCGACATCATGCTGGTGTTGCTGATCATTTTCATGATCACGACGCCGCTGCTGCAGAAAGGCATCACGGTCAACCTGCCGAAAGGCCGGAACGTGATCGAGATGCACGAAGCTGAAAACCGCGAGGCCCTGGTCGTCGGCATGGACCGGACCATGCGGCTCTACCTTGGCAACGTGCCGCAGGACGCTGCCAACCTCAAAGATGGTCTGATCACCGCGATGGAGGTCCGTCAACAGGACCGGGTGTTCCTCAAGTGCGACCAGGGTGTCGTCTACGAGAAGGTCACCGAGACGCTGGACCTCATCCGGGAAGTCGGCTTTGAGCAGATCGGCCTGCTGGTCGACAAGCAAAAAATCTAAAGGAGAGCCACTATGGGAATGGCAGTCGGGGGCGGCGGAGGCCCCAAATCGGATATCAATGTGACCCCGTACATCGACATTCTGCTGGTGCTCCTCATCATCTTCATGGTCATCACGCCGTTCACACCACACGGCCTCGATGTGCGGGTTCCGGAGAAGTTGCCGCCGGAAGTCACCCAGGAGATCGCGGACCGGTTCCAGGGCATCGTCGTCAGCCTCAACACTGACGGCTCCATGTTCATCAACAAGGATCCGGTCACCTTCGACTCGTTGAGCCAGCGGCTGACCCAGATCTACAGCGCCCG
>Ga0209096_1000166_pt1 | contig 97135 bp, 90 predicted proteins | sample AD_UKC034_MetaG_FD_184407 | JGI IMG/M metagenome (GOLD analysis project Ga0209096, IMG submission 184407) | Active sludge microbial communities of municipal wastewater-treating anaerobic digesters from USA - AD_UKC034_MetaG (SPAdes) (version 2) | ecosystem: Engineered > Bioreactor > Anaerobic >... | reverse complement strand
ACGATTCAAACTTTGAATCCGCATACAAATTTATTATCGTCGTATTTGGGGGAGGCAGGGAGGGGGTTATAATTCGCCAATGTTTATATGTGTAGGGGACGTTCTCTAACGTCCCCGTTGGCGTAAGCCTGCCCTGAGCGTGTCGAAGGGAGAACGCCAACTACTTAAAGGAGCCGCCATGTACGACAAAAAGAAACTCGATGAATTGAAAGATCAACTCGAAACGTGGGAGGAAACGTCGTTGAGCAAGGCGCTCGCGTCCCTGCCCGAACGAATGGATGAATTCATCACGACCTCCTCCGAACCCATCAACCGACTCTACACCCCGCTCGATGTGGCGGATAACGACTACGCTTCTTCCCTCGGACTTCCGGGCGAGTACCCCTACACGCGCGGAGTCCACCCGACGCTTCATCGCTCCAAACTGTGGACGATGCGCATGTTCGCAGGCTTCGGCACCGCGGAAGAAACGAACGCGCGCTTCAAGTATTTATTGGAGCAAGGACAAACGGGACTCTCCGTCGCGTTCGATTTGGCGACTCTGATGGGCTACGACACCGACCAACCCGAAGCGTTGGGCGAGTTCGGCAAGTGCGGCGTGGCGGTCTCTTCATTACAAGATATGGAAATCCTGTTCGAAGGCATCCCGTTCGACAAAGTGTCCACGAGTATGACGATCAACTCGCCTGCCGCGATCACGTGGGCGATGTATCTCGCCGCGGCGGAGAATCGCGGCGTGAGGCTCGATCAACTGCGCGGCACGATCCAGAACGACATTCTCAAGGAATTCATCGCGCAAAAAGAATTCATCTTCCCTCCTGAACCTTCCATGCGACTCGTTGTTGACACGATGGAGTTCGGCTCTCAGAAAGTTCCGCAGTGGAACACGATCTCGATCAGCGGATATCACATCCGTGAAGCGGGTTCGACGGCGGCGCAAGAGTTAGCCTTCACCCTCGGCGACGGACTCGAATACGTGCGTTGGGGAATCGCTCGAGGCATGGACGTGGACGAGTTCGCGCCGCGCCTGTCGTTCTTCTTCAACGCGCACAACGACTTCTTCGAGGAGATCGCAAAATATCGCGCCGCGCGTCGCATTTGGGCGCGTGAGATGCGCGAAACGTTTGGGGCGAAGAATCCGCGTTCGTGGTTGTGCCGCTTCCACACGCAGACGGCGGGAGTTTCATTAACCGCGCAACAGCCTGAGAATAATGTTGTGCGTGTTGCGATTCAGGCTTTAGCCGCTGTTTTGGGCGGGACACAATCGCTTCACACAAACTCTTTAGATGAAGCGTTGGCGCTTCCATCCGAACACGCCGTCACCATCGCCCTCCGCACGCAACAGATCATCGCGGAAGAATCGGGCGTGACGAACACCGTGGATCCGCTGGGGGGTAGTTTCTTCGTCGAAGCCATGACAGATCGAATGGAGAAAGAAGCGTACGATTACTTCCGCCGAGTCGAGGAGTTGGGCGGAGTCATCCCCGCCATCGAAAAAGGATTCTTCCAAAGCGAAATTTCCGACGCGGCATATCGCTATCAACGTGAAATTGATCAGGGCATCCGCAAGATCGTCGGCGTGAACGCGTACGCGGAGAAAAAACCGCTGACGATTCCGATCCTTGAGATGGACCCGCAAGGATACAACCGACAAGTCAAACGACTCGAGGACCTGCGCAAGACGCGCGACAATGGAAGAGTCGGGCAGACGTTGGATCGTCTGCGAATCGCGTTGGAAGGGACGGAGAACACGATGCCGCACATCATGGAAGCCGTGCACGCATACGCGACGCTGGGCGAGATCATCCAAGTGATGAAGGAAGCGTTCGGCGTGTACGAAGAGCCAACGATGATATAAATTTTCAGCGCAATATCCAGACCGCTGCGTATGACGGTTTGAGTCTATGAAAGAGGAGAACAGGAAAGATGAGTACAGGCAAGAAAGGGGTAATCGGAATTTTGACGGGTGGGGGAGATGTGCCCGGGTTGAACCCGGCGATCCGCGCGGTGACCATCCGCGCGTTGCGCGAGGGGTATAAAGTTGTCGGTATCCGCCGCGGCTGGGCGGGGATGGTGGATATCGTCCGCGATTCGCAGGCGGATAATAGCAATAACTTCCAAGTGCTGACCGAGGAGATCGTCAACAAAGCCGGGCGCACCGGCGGCACGTTCCTGCACACATCGCGGACGAATCCATCGAAGGTCCGCAAAGACCGGCTTCCACTCCACTTGCGTGATCAGTACGCGGACGATATCAACGATGTGACACCCGAGGTGGTGAAGAATATCGATTTTCTTGGGCTGGATTACTTGATTCCCATTGGCGGCGACGATACGTTGAGTTATGCCGTGCGCATGTATAAAGAAGGGATGAAGATCGTTGCCATCCCAAAGACGATGGATAACGATGTGCCCGGCACGGATTATTGCATCGGCTTCAGCACGTGCGTGACTCGTACCATTGAGCTCGCGAATCGTCTGCGGACTGTGGCTGGTTCGCACGAACGATTATTGGTGCTCGAGGTTTTCGGGCGTTACGCCGGCTTTACGGCGATGCTTCCGACCATGGCGGGCGCGTCTCATCGTTGTGTGATCCCCGAGCACAAGTTCAACATCGAGCGTCTTGCCGAGATGATGATGTATGATCGCAGTTACAACCCGAGTCATTACTCGGTGGTGCTGGTTTCAGAAGGCGCCACCTTCGACGGCGGGGAGATGGTCTTTTCGGATCGCTCCACAGATGAATACGGGCATATGAAGTTGGGCGGCATCGGCGATATGGTTTCAGCGCAATTGAGGGAATTAACCGCCAGTCATAACAAGGGACGCATGGTGGATACCGTGAACCAGAAGCTCGGCTATCTGACGCGCTGCGGCGACCCGGACGCGATCGACTCCATCGTGCCGATGGCGTACGGCAACCTCGCGCTCGATCTCGTCTTGAAGAATGTGCACGGACGCCTGGTGGTGCTCAAGAACGGGCGCTACGATAATATCCCGGTAGACATCGTCACCAGCACGAAAAAGACCGTCAACGTGGAGCGGTTCTACAACACCGAGCGACTCCGCCCGAAGTTTGAAAGTTTTGAGATGACCCCGCTGTTCATCATGACCAGCGATGCAATCTGATAACCAAAGAGACCTCCGAAATTTCGGAGGTCTCTTTGGTTATATTCAGTAGATCGCGAAAAACCCCGCGTAGTTTGCGCTCTCTAGCGCAAACCTAGCGGTAGAGACCGCCAAATACGCGCTTTCGTGAAGTACTGATATTCCTGCGTTATGGTAACGAGAGCGTTGCGTAGAACGAGAAATGGAACGTATCGCTCGTGTAGGATGTTGAGTACGTTGACGGCATGGCGCCAAACGTATAACTATAATGCCTCCCAGCCCCGGACAATCCCAACCTGCCAGCCAGCGTATTGTTTTGTGGCAGGAAAACAAGCCAGTACGTGCCCGGCGGCAGTGTTACCGGGGTCGTCACAACTTGCGTGTTCCAACCCGCTACCGATGTGAAGGCGGCGGTCTGCGCCATCAGTGTGCCAGGCGCATTGCCGGAGTTATTGTAAATTCCCAAGCGGAGTTGCCCGCTAGCGGTGGACACGTAGTAGCTCAGACTCTGAATGGTGGCGTTTTGCGAGAGCGTAACCTGTTGCGCGACCAGTCGGTTGCCCATGCCGGAATAACCCATGCTCAGCACACTCGTCTCGCCAATGGTGATGGTGTTTGAAGATGGCGTGGCAGTTCGAGTTGGCGTGCGCGATGCGGTCGGAGTGAAGGTGTTCGTTGGGACGGTGGTCGGCGTCCGTGTGTTCGTTGCGGTGGGCGCGACGGGGGTGTTCGTCGGAGTCGCTGTATGTGTGGGCGAGTTCGTGGGCAGCGGCGTGTTGGTAATGGTCGCAGTCAAAGAGCTTGTGCTGGTTGGCACGATGGGGGTGTTCGTCAACGTTGGCGTGCTGGTCGGCGAGTTTGTTGGCAGTGGCGTGGTGGAGGGTGTGTTGGATGCAACCGCGCCTGTCGAGAAAGTCGCATAGAATGAGAATGTGAAAGCGCTGTTGGTTGGCGAGGTCGAATAAGTGGCGGGTAACGCGCCGAACGTATACGAGTAATACCGCCCCGCGCCAGCCGGGTTGACGCGCCCCGCTAACGTATTGTTTTGCGGCAGGAAGGCAAGCCAGTAAGTTCCAGCAGTTAACTGGGTGGGCGTGACTACCGCTTGGGTATTCCATCCTGTAACCGGGGTGAAAGCCGCTGTTTGCGCCCTAAGACTCCCCGGTCCGCTGGCGACATTGCTGTAAATGCCGAGACGCATCTGCCCACCGGCTGTGGAAACGTAATAACTCAAACTTTGAATAGTGGCGGTTTGAGACAGCGTGACTTGTTGAGCGACCAACTGATTGCCGAGCCCGGAATAGGCATTACCCAGAACTGTTGTTTCGCCGACGTTAAATGTTCCGGAAGATGAGGTAGGCGTGAATGTGAAAGTCGCTGTCGGTGTCCGGGACGGGGTCGGAGAGAATAACCCAGTCGCGGTTGGCGTGCGCGTGAGCGTGGCAGTCGGGCTTGGACCCGCAGTGGCGGTCGGTTGATTCGCGCAGGCGGGAGGCGGGTTGCCCGGAATCACGGTTCCGTTGACGATGGATAACAGTTCGGCGTCGGTGAGAGGAGGAATGCCCAAAAAGTTTACGGCAATCGCGTTCGCCAGCACGCCGTTTGCCATTGTACCCAGGTGACCGTCTGCCACGCGGATGTTGTGATATTCATTCCCCCACGTATACGCGATCATCTGTCCGCCGAAGTTATACGATTGCCCATTGTCCAGTGAACGGCATGCCAGCCCGCTGTGATAGCCTGTCCATGAAGCGAAGGCTGTGCCTTTTTCAGTGGCAATGTCCAGTAAACCGGCGTTATATTGGTTGACATACGTCCGGGTAGGTTCGTTCCAATTATCCTGCGAGATGTCAACGATCAAAATGTTTTCCGGCAGGATGCCGGCGTTGATCATGCGTTGGATGTTGGACTCATAGGTGGCAAGCAAGGCGGAGATATCCGGCGTACTACCGACCACGTACACATCGTTCGAGCCGATCATGCTGATGACCCTGCCGATGTTCCCGTTGTTGAAATCGTCCAGAATGTTGTCGGTTTGGGAGGTCATGTTGAGGCGAACAGTTTCACCGCTCCAGGCGTTGTTGTACGGTTGGCAGGGCATCCCGCCGAAGTTGACGCCGCGAACCACCTCGAGGATCTCTGTCCACGTATAGGCGGTTGGCCCTCCGCGGTTAATGCACTGATAGGGTTGGGTGGCGCTGTCGCCGATCACTCCCACGCCCGTAGGAATGGCAGACGCTGTGGAAGGTTTTGAAACCATGACCAGCGTAAAAACCAAAAAGAAAATAAGTATTTTTTTCAACATGGAACTTTCCTCAGAAGAATGGGACGAATGGACTGAACTTGCGATCGTTGCGATGTACTTTGCTCCTCAAAGTCACTACATGACGGTGGAAGAATTATAAAGTAACAAAGACAGCCTTAGTCGAGAGGAAGGTTACACCCCTGAAAAATTAACTCACATCGCAAGGTTGATCTTGCGACTCGGCGTTCTTTTACGCAAATCGGCGCGTTAGAGAACGCGCCCTACGCGAATCGCTAAATTACTTTTTCACTCGTCCCGTTTGACCTGGAAGGTGTCGAAATCGCGCGCCACCGATGTGTTGGGGAAGATTTCCTGCGCTTCCTTTAAAACATCTTTTTCACGGTAACGCCGCGAGATGTGAGTCAGGATCAATTTTTTGACCCCCGCCTGCTTTGCCAGCGCCGCGCCTTGTTTGGCGGTGAGGTGATGGAACTGCTTCGCCATCTCGGCTTCCTCATCCAGATACGTGGATTCGATCACCAGCGCGTCCGCATCCTTGCAGATTTCAATAAGATTATCCGTGCGCCCTGTGTCGCCGACAATAACCAGTTTGACCCCCCGCTGGAGCGGACCCAGCACATCGTCTGGACGGACGCGTCTGCCGTCGGGGAGGCTGATCTCCTTCCCTGCGACAAGTTCCCGCCGTTCGGGACCAAACGGCACGCCGAGTTCCGTCGCTTTCTCGTTTAAAAATGGACGACGCGCCTTGCCCTCGAAAACATATCCGAGGCAATCCGGTCCGCGGTGGGTGACGGGGAATGCGGTGACGGTGAAATCATCCGTTTCGAAAAACGTGCCGGGTTTGATCTCGTTCAAATGAAGCGGCATCGGCGGCTGGTTGCCGCGTAAAACGACGCCGTACAGAAGGTCGTGCACGCGATCGAGCGTGGAACGCCCGCCATAGACTTCGAGTTGGTCGATCGCCTCCCAGCGTAGGAATGTGCTGAGCAAACCTCCCAAGCCGAGGATATGATCGAGATGCCCGTGTGTGAGCAAAATGCGCGAGAGGTTTTTGAACCCAAGCCCCGATTGCAATATTTGACGTTGTGTGCCCTCCCCGCAATCGACGAGGAAACGGTATTCATCGTGCTTTACCACCTGCGCCGAAAGCCCGCGCCTGGCAGACGGGGCGGAAGCGGAGGTGCCAAGAAAAAGAATTTCAAACAAGAGTTTGTCCTCATAAACCCGCCACAGAGAACACAGAGAGCATTGAGTTTTCTTTTCTCAGAGTCTCTGCGCGCTCTCCCGAATAACATCGGGACCATGTGTGGCAAAGCAATTGTTGATTTGTTTTGACCATTTTACCCCAAAAGAAAAACAGACCATTTGTGCTATACTACAAAAATGCCTCTCAAGATTCCGTTCATTTCGCCGAAATCAAACGCGAAGCAAAAAGGCAAGACGGTTCAACCCTCGCGCGGGAAGGGCAAGCCAAAGTATGCGCCGCAAAAAGGGAGGACGCCGCCTATCTCGCCCCCCACACAGCCGATGCCGGTCTCGTGGTGGGATTCTCTTTCCGCCGAACGTAAACTCGATGTGGTCGGCGCGATCATGGCGGTAGCGGGGCTTCTCATTGGGTTGATCCTCTTCTATTCGCAACGTAGTGTGGTGACGGGTAGCGCCACAATCTTTCTCAGTCAGATGCTGGGCTGGGGTGTGTACATTTTGCCGGCGGGGTTGTTCGTTATGGGCTTGTGGCTGGTTGCGCGGCGCATTGAGAAATTGCCGCCGCTTTCGTTGGAACGCGCTTTCGGGCTTGTCCTCTTTTTCTTTTGGTTATTGGCGGCAATGCATTCCATCGTTGCGCCCGTGGAATTGGCGGAGGAAGCCGCGTTGGATGGCTGGGGCGGCGGCTACATTGGCAGTCTGTTTGAACGGTTGTTATTCAACAGCCTCGGCACGGCGGGCGCGATTGTGGCGCTGCTGGCTTGGTTGCTTGTCACCATCACGATGATCTTCGACATTTCGGTGGAGGATCTGTTCCGCTGGATCGCGCCGCTCGTTGGTAAGATCCGCTTGCTATGGGCGAAGCAGGATTCCCCGTCGGGTGAAGCGTTTTTGCCCGAAGGAGTCGATGCCGCGTCGAACGGATTCACGCCTCTTCATCGTCCCGAGTCGCCTGCTCTGGCGACGGAGGCCGGCAAGCCGGTGACGACAGTCAAGCCCGCGGAAGCGGTCATCCAGTGGAAGTTGCCGGATGTGAAAACAATTTTGGACTCGGGTTCGGCGCCGGAAGTCAATGAAGAATTCATTCAAGGGCGCTCGCGCTTGATTCAGGAAACGCTCGCCTCGTTCGGCGCGCCGGTGCAGGTGGTGGAGATCAACCGCGGACCGACCATCACGCAGTTTGGCGTGGAGCCGCTGTTCGTGGAAACGCGCAACGGGCGCATCAAAGTGCGCGTGAGCAAGATCGCCTCGCTCGCCGACGATCTCGCGCTTGCGCTTGCCGCGCCGCGTATCCGTATTCAGGCGCCGGTGCCGGGGCATAGTTATGTGGGCATCGAAGTTCCGAATGAGGAAATGACTCTGGTGGCGTTGCGCGATTTGATCGAAAGCGACAGTTTCCAGCGAAACAAGAACCCGTTGCGCTTTGCGCTCGGGCGCGATGTGACCGGCAATGCCATCAACACCACGCTCGAAAATATGCCGCACATGCTCATTGCCGGCACGACCGGCTCGGGCAAATCGGTCTGTGTGAATGCGATCCTGACATGCTTTTTACTGCACAACACACCGGACGATTTGCGCCTCATCCTGGTAGACCCCAAACGCGTGGAGTTGACCGGTTATAACGGCGTGCCGCATTTGCTCGCGCCCGTGGTGGTGGAGATCGACCGCGTGATCGGCGCTTTGCAATGGATGACGCGCGAGATGGACAAGCGGTATCACATGTTCGCGCAAGTTGGTTCGCGCAACATCGCCGATTACAACGCCAAAATGAAATTGCAGGGCGGCAAGACGCTTCCATTCCTTGTGATCGTGATCGACGAACTGGCAGACTTGATGATGATCGCCCCCGGCGAGACCGAACAGACCATCACGCGCCTCGCGCAATTGGCGCGCGCCACCGGTATTCACATGATCCTTGCCACCCAGCGCCCGTCGGTGGATGTAGTGACGGGTCTCATCAAAGCCAACTTCCCGGCGCGTGTCGCTTTTGCGGTAGCGTCGAATACCGATAGCCGCGTGATCCTCGACCAGCCCGGCGCGGAACGCCTGCTCGGGCGCGGCGATATGCTTTTTCAGGCGCCGGATGCGCCGGCGGCGGCTCGCTTGCAGGGTGTGTTTGTCTCAGACCATGAGATTCAAAACCTGGTGGAGTTCTGGCGTACTCAGGCTGGCGCCGCCAACCCGTATGCCGCCGCGTCACAACCTACTCTGGGTGGCATCCCAAAATCGGATGCGCCGCTCAAGCAGGGCGCGATGTTCGATGAGATGAGCCCCACCGACACAACAACCGACCCATTGCTTGTGGAGGCGATTGAGCTTGTCCGCAAAGAGGGACGCGCTTCGGTCTCGATGCTTCAGCGGCGGATGCGTATCGGCTATACCCGCGCCGCCCGCCTCGTGGATATGATGGAGGACAAGAAGATCGTCGGTCCGCCGGAGGGGGCAACACAAATGAGGCAGGTATTGGATTACGGTCAGACCGCGCCGCCGAAGGACGATGGGGCGTGAGCGAACAGGCGCGACGCTCCTGAATAACGTACCTTACGCGCTGTTCCGTACCGCACACCTGTCCTGGCGGACGGCGCCAGAGAAGTTCACTTTGCGACCATAGGCTGGAAAAAAAACAAGAGACTTGCAAGATAAATCTTGCTATACTGCGTAAGGTGAGCGATTAACTTACACAATGCTTTTTGGACGCAGAGGAGCGCTGACTTTGCTGATTCAAAAGAAAGAAAATCTGCGTTTTCAGCGTGAATCAGCGTCCTGATTCTAAAAGCGTAAGGTAATCAGGCTTCAGGCTTAGAAACAGACCCAGCCCGCATAACTATTTGGTTACGACCTGTCGATTCGCTTCGCCTCTCTGATATGATTGGCGCATGATTTCAGCGCTCATCAAAACCATGCGTCCGCGCCAATGGACGAAGAACGGCTTCGTATTTTTTGCCCTCATGTTCGACAAACAATTGTTCCTGCGCGAGCCGTTCCTGCGAACGCTGGAAGGCTTCCTCTTGTTCTGCCTGGCTTCCAGCGCGGTGTATCTCATCAACGATATTGCCGACGTGGAAGCGGATCGCAAACACCCCGAAAAAAAACACCGCCCCATTGCCTCGGGCAAACTACCCTTGAACGCGGCGTGGCTCGCGGCAATTGCGTTGGTCGCCATCGCGCTTCCGCTGGGTTATCTCCTTTCGCCGGCACTCGCGGTCATTCTGGCAGTTTACCTCGCCATTAATATTTTATATTCGCGCTGGCTCAAGCACATCCCAATACTGGATGTATTCATTGTTTCCTCCGGGTTTGTGTTGCGCGTTGCGGCTGGCGTGGCGTTGATCACGGTCGAGCGTTTCTCGCCGTGGCTCTATATGATCACCACATTATTCTCCTTGTACATTGGTTTCGGCAAACGACGCGCCGAGATGAGCCTGCTTGAAACCGGCGCAGGCTCGCACCGCAAAGTGCTGGATGGCTATACCCTGCCGCTCCTCGACCAGTTGATCACCATCGTTTCCGGCACGACCATTGTCACCTATTCGCTATACACGTTCACCGCGCCGAACCTGCCTGAGAACCACAGCATGATGTTGACGATTCCTTTTGTGGTCTACGGCATCTTTCGCTATTTGCAATTGATTCAAACCGGTCATGCGGCGGGCGCGCCGGACGAAGTGGCGCTCAAAGACCGCCCTCTGCAGGTTACAGTAGTATTGTGGGTGATCTCTGTGATCGCCATTTTTTACCGATCGTGAAAGCCTCCGCGCCGGGTAAGATCATCCTATTTGGCGAACATGCCGTGGTCTACGGGCGCCCGGCGCTGGCTGTGCCGGTCACCCAAGTTCATGCAGATGTGGAGATTCTCGATTCAAACTCGACGGGGATTTGGATTCACGCCCCCGACATTAACCTCCACTCCGAACTGAACGCGCTTCCCTCCGACCATCCCATTGCTTCAGTCATCCATAACTTTCTCTTCATCTCGCGCCAATCCCCCTCTCCCATTCATGCTGAGCGGAGCGGTAGCGAAGTCGAAGCAGGGAGCAGGGCTTGGGGTGAGAGAGGATTCCCCAACCTCAATATAAAAATCTCATCATCCATTCCCGTCGCCTCCGGTCTCGGTTCTGGCGCGGCAGTGACGGTGGCTCTCCTCCGCGCGTTATCCTCACACTTAAATTACCCAATGACCGATGAAGAAGTCAATGCCTTCGCCTACGACATCGAGAAGATTCATCACGGCACGCCATCGGGAATCGATAACACGGTTGTCGCGTATGCCAAGCCCGTATATTTTGTAAAAGGTCAACTCATTGAAACCTTCAAAGTCGGCAGACCATTCACGATCGTTATCGGCGACACGGGCATCTCCGCGCCGACGAAGGAATCTGTTGCGGATGTGAGAAAACTTTGGGAAGCGGATCGGGCAAAATGGGAGGGTGTGTTCGACAACGTGGGAGAGATTGCGAGACACGCGAAAGAGAAAATAGAGACTGGCGACTGGAAATTGCTTGGCGGGTTGATGAATCACAATCACGAATTGCTTCAAGAGATGATGGTCTCCTCGCCCGAATTGGACTCGCTGGTCGAGGCGGCGCGAAAGGCTGGGGCGGCTGGGGCAAAACTAAGCGGGGGAGGACGCGGCGGGAACATGATCGCGCTCGCAGAGGCGGAAAAGGCTGACGATATTTCATCCGCATTAATTTCTGCCGGCGCGAAAAACACGATCGTCACACAAATTTCATGAAATGGATCGCGCCGGCGCTGGCGTATCTTGCGGTGTTTCTGGGGTTGTTCGTGCTTCACAGCGCGTGGGCGGCATTGCTTGGCTTTCACGCGGCGATCATCGGCTCGCTGTTGATCGCCAGACCGGGCATCCCGCTTTCAACGTTACTCAAAAATTCAAATAAAAAATGGATTGCGCTGAACCTTTTGGTTTGCGGAACCAGCGGCTTTGCGTTGTTTTTTCTGTGGGATGTGTTCGGCATTGCAAACGATCTCCCGTCGCAAGTTGCAGCCCTGGGGCTGAACGCTCGAACATGGCTTCCCTTCATCGCGTATTTTGCGCTGGTCAACCCGTTCGTCGAGGAATATTTCTGGCGCGCATATTTGGGAAGCGCGACGAAACGTTTGCATCGTTCCGATTTGCTTTATGCGGGCTTCCACGCATTGATTCTGATTCGCAAAGCCCCCATCGTTTCGATCTTGTTTGCAGTTGCCGCGCTTGCGCTGGCGGGCTGGTTTTGGAGACAGGTCGCGCGCGAAGAGGATGGCGGCTTGCTTGCGCCTGTGCTGGGTCATATGGCGGCAGATCTCACCATCCTACTCGCGATCTATAATATGGCAACCTGAAATTTCAAACCCATTTCTAATCCTCAGAGTTGGGTGTAGGTGCTAGAATATTAGCCATGAACAGGAACTTCACCCGACCACCCTGTTAAGTCGTACTCGAAACAAGTAGCATCGTTTTAAAAGCCCAATGGGCTTGTTTTGTTTTCCCACTAACCCGTAAAAAACCCACTCCCGACGATTTAGACGGCGCCTGACAACGCCGCATTTTCGCGTTCCTCCATCATGCGCGCGCGCCGCCTGCCTCATTCTGTCCGCTGTTATCTCACACGACAGAATGGAGGTTTCTCATGGAAACGATTCGGGGCAGGCGGTCCCGTGAAATGAATGCGATTGAATTACAGGAAGCGCTTGCAGGTTTTGGAAATATCTCGCTCGATCTCGGCACAGGCGACGGGCGATTTGTCTGCAAGAGCGCGGAACAAAATATGAAAACATTTTTCATCGGCATAGACTCGTGCCGCGAAAATTTACGCGTCAACTCGCAAAGGAAGTTGTCGAATGCGTTATTCGTCATCGCCAACGCGCAATCTTTACCGCGTGAATTGAGTGGACTTGTGTCATCCGTCAGCATTAACTTCCCCTGGGGAAGTTTGATCGAAGGTTTGTTGAATAACGATGCGCATGTGCTGGATGGGCTTTCGCGCGTGTCTTGTCCGCGCGCAGGGATGGATCTTTGTCTCAACGCGGACGCGCTCGCCTCGGCAGGCTGGGCTTTGGATTCGGGAGCGAATCAAATTGAACGCGTGTTGAACGCGGCAGGTTGGGAGACCAGGTCGAGGGCTGGTTTGGAGGCGCGCGATCTGCGCGATGTTCCCACCACATGGGCAAAACGTCTCGCGTTTGGGCGCGACCCGCGCGCGATTCGATTGTCATTGCGAAAGTCCAGTTTATAATCGCGTCACAATGAAGCCGCGATTGCGAATTTTGATTGCAAGCCTGTCTCTGTGCGCCTGGTTGTTGGATGCCTGCACATTCTCGGTGCAGGTGGTGCCAACGCCGGGCGCCACCCTGCCTGCCACGGCAACTTTACCCCCCACGCCTTCGAGCCTGCCTGCCACAGAAACGCTCGAGCCGGGCATTGGTATGCCGCTTGCCAGTCCGACCCCGGCGGTAATCCGAGTCGATACGTTGAATCTGCTTGAAATTTTTAATAATATCGATGTGCCGGAAACCACGCGCGCGCTGGCGTTCTCACCCGATGGCGAGGTTCTGGCGGGGGCGGGGGGCGATACGAATGATTTTACGATCCATCTATGGCATGCGGGGAGCGGGGAGGAGATCGGCGCGCTGGAGGGTCATCGTGGCATTGTGTGGAACCTTGCCTTTTCTCCGGACGGTTTGATGCTGGCGTCTGTCTCAGGCGATGGAACAGCCAAAATTTGGGATTGGCGCGAGGGCATTCTTTTGCAGACTCTGAAATTCCCCAACCAGGTTGGGACGGTTAACTTTTCGCCGAACGGCGAGACCATTGCCGTGGGCGGGCTTGACGATCCGCAATATCTCACGGCAGCAATCTGGGTCTATTCCACCAGCGCCTGGAAGCCGCTGTTGAAGATTCCCGATTATGTTAACGTCACAGCGCTGGCATATTCGCCAAACGGACGCTGGCTGGTAGGCGGCGGCGCTTCGCGCAACGTGCAAGTCTGGCGGACAAGCGATGGAACATCGGTCTTCACGCTCAATCATCCGCACCCCTCGCTCGATGTTGCCATTTCAGTTGATAACGCCGTGGCGGCGACTGCCACCTGTTCGTTCGCCGTGGACGATGATTGCACCGAGGGCGCGGTCTGGCTATGGGATTTGACAACCGGCAAACTGATCCAACACTTGCGCGGTTTCCCGGACACCGTGGAGAACGTGATATTCTCGGCGGACGGTTCCCTGCTCATTGCCGCCTCGCGAGATGGGATGGTGCGCGTCTACGATACATCAACCTTTGCGATCGTCTTCGAAGCGGATCCGCCGGGCGGCAACGGCGCGCTGGCGCTCTCGTCCGATGGGCGTTTCCTCGCCACCGGCGGCGTGGATGGGGAGGTGCGTTTGTGGCGGGTGGTGGTTCGCCCGTGAGTTTTGATTATTCCCCAGATGAATGGATTTTCGTTGATTACCTTATAGAACGCTTTTTGGACGCAGATGAACGCTGATTTCGCTGATTTAGGAAGAAAAATCTGCGTGTGCCAGCGTGAATCAGCGTCCCAAATTAATTTCGGACAATGTCTATTACTCATTCAGATGAATAGGATTTCGCTGGCATCTTCTTGTTTCATTGAAATGGCGCTCATATTTTGCCGGTTAGCGCCGGCAATCTTTTTCTAGGTACAATCAACCTGCTATGAAAGAATTCATCTACTCCCGCAACGCTGTCTACGAAACCCTGCGCGCCAAACGCAGGGAGGTCTTCAAGATCGAACTCGCCGATAATGTGCAGATCAAAGGCAAGCTCGCCGATGTGATGACGTTGGTCGCTCAGCGAAAGATTCAAGTTGTCAAAGCGAAACGCCCGCAACTGGATAAGATCCATGAGCACAACCAGGGAGTCGTCGCGGAGGTGAGCAAGTATCCGTATGCCGACCTGCTCGACATTCTGGACAACGCGTGCAAAAAGAACGAGCCTCCGTTCGTGTTGTTGCTCGATTCGTTGAACGACCCGCAAAATTTTGGCACGCTCATCCGCACCGCCGAAGCGACGGGCGTGCATGGCATCATCATTCCGCTGGCGCACACGGTGGAGGTCACGCCTGCTGTCGTCAACGCGTCATCGGGCGCGAGCGAGCACATGCTCATCGCGCGGATGAATCTTTCGCAGGCGATCGACGCGCTCAAAGAAGAAAACGTTTGGGTCGTGGGACTCGATCAAGACGGGGAAACGGTCGGGGCGAAGACTCAGCGTCACTTAACTGGGGCAACCGCACTCGTGGTCGGAAGCGAGGGCGATGGCATCCGTCAGCTCACGCGCGCGAAATGCGACATCGTGTTGAAACTTCCGATGCGGGGGCAAGTCGAGTCGCTCAACGCGGCGGTGGCGGGGTCGGTCGCGTTATATCTTGCATATCTTGCAAGGCAAGAGACTAGATGACTAGAGACTAGAAGACTAGGAGACTACAGTGCCCCAAGCAACCTATCATTTCCCACGCGGATTTTTATGGGGGACGGCGACATCCTCGCATCAAGTGGAAGGCAACAACACAAACAACCAATGGTGGAAGTGGGAACAAGACGGTCACACCAACGGGACATCTGGTCTCGCCTGCGATTGGTGGGGAGGACGCTGGAGGGAAGACTTCGACCGCGCCGCAGAGGGCGGACAGAACGCGCATCGTTTTTCGGTGGAGTGGAGCCGCATCCAGCCGACGCCCGACACGTGGGACGAAGACGCGCTCGAACGTTATCGCTCCATGTTACGCGGACTGCGCGAACGCGGCATGACTCCGATGGTGACCCTGCATCATTTTTCCGATCCGCTGTGGTTCTATGAAATGGACGGCTGGGAACACGACGAAGCCGCCGTGATGTTTGAGAAGTTCGTCCGCAAGACGGTAGACGCGTTGAAAGAATATTGTTCGTTCTGGTGCACGATCAACGAGCCGAACGTGTACGCCTTGAGCGGCTACGTGGCAGGCGTGTTCCCCACAAAGCGGCGCGGGTTGAAAGTTGCCATGCAAGTGCAGGCGAATTTATTGCTTGGTCATGTGTTGGCGTATCACGCCATCCACGAGATTCAAAAGGACGCGCGGGTGGGTTATGCGTTGCATTATCGTCCGATGGTCGCTCAAACTTCATGGTCGCCGCTTGACAGGCTCATGCGGAACATTCAATACAACGGAATCAACATGGCGTTCCCCAGCGCGATCAGCGACGGCGTGATGAGGTCGCCGATGGGCAATGTGCGCATCCCCGAAGCGATAGGGACGCAGGATTATCTCGGCGTCAATTATTATTCGGTGGATACCATCAAATTCGACATTACGAATCCCAAAGAGTTGTTTGGGAAACGATACTACCCAGCCGATTCCGATTTCAGCGCGACGAAGTTCATCGCCAACATTCCGCAGGGAATCTTCGATTCGATCAAGTGGGCTGTGCGGACGTATCCTGATCTGCCGATCTACATCTCCGAAAACGGAGTGGAAGACGCGGAGGACAAAATGCGTCCGCGCTACATTGCGCAACACGTCCATCAGGTGTGGCGCGCGGTGAATTTCAACTTCCCCGTGAAGGGATACTTCCACTGGTCGCTGGTGGATAACTTCGAATGGGAGCGCGGCTGGACTCAACGCTTCGGACTCTGGGGGCTTGATGTGGAAACGCAAAAGCGGATCAAACGTCCATCCGTAGATCTGTACGCGGAGATCTGCAAGGAGAACGGTCTTTCAAGCGAGATGGTTCAGAAGTATTGCCCTGAGGTGTTTGAGAAGTTGTTTCCTGTGTAACTCGTAGGGGCACAGCGAATCCATCACGGATTTTGACGATTCACCGTCTCGCTATGCCCCTGCGAACGATATGAATCTCCCAATTGATTTTGCTTCAAATGTTACCAACACATTCGGCGCGAACGGGGCAGGCGACAGTGTAATTGTCGCCTGAACTTTCGTGAAATACTGATTGTGGTAAACTGAAACAGGCAAACAGCAATGCCCGATCTCATTTTCACCATCCATGCCAGAGATATGCTTAAGGAGCGTGAGATTCCTGAGCAATGGGTTTTGGATGCAATCCGTTTGCCAGACGAAAAGAGCATTGAAGGCGATGGCAATATGCATTATTTCAAATCATTGCCTGAACGTGAGAATCGGATTTTACATGTGGTCGTAAATGAAAGCGTTGAACCAAACCGAATTGCGACCTTGTTTTTGGATCGGCGAAGGAGAACGAAATGAGATTGAAAATTGACAAAGAAAATGACGCGCTTTACTTTCGATTGGATGAAAGCGCAATTGTTGAATCAGAGGAAGTGCAACCAGGCGTAATTCTGGATTTCGACAAAAACAATCAAGTTGTTGGGATTGAAATCCTGAATCTCAGTTCGCGGATTGGTCAGGAAAAATTAAACATCCTGCAACTTGAAACTGCCTAGGGTATTCACGAAGACGGCAACCGTCGTCTTTTTGATTCCTGTGGATGTTTGTATGCTCATTCTCCCTTCCGATTTCATCTCCACAATCACCAATACCTTTGGCGAAGATGGGAAACAATTCCTCGCCAACCTCCCCGCGTTGATTGAAGAAGCCTCCGCGCGTTGGGGGTTGACGAACATTCAGCCCATCCCGAATCTTTCCTATAATTTTGTAGCGTACGCGGATCTGACCTCACCCCCAGCCCCTCTCCTAAAAGGAGAGGGGAGCATAGTTCTCAAACTCGGCATCCCCCGCGATGAATTGACGAGCGAGATCGTGGCGTTGCGATTGCTCAACGGCGAAGGCGCTTGCAAATTGATCGATGCGGATGAGGAAAAGGGATTTCTTTTACTGGAACGGCTACAACCTGGTGAAATGTTGTCCACGCTGGAGGATGATGAGGAAGCGACTCGCATCGCGGCGGAGGTGATGAAGAGGGTTTGGAGACCGCTGAATCATGTCACCCTGAGCCCCGAAGGGGCGAAGGGTCTCGGCTACGAGGGTGTAGATCCTTCGCTGTCGCTCAGGATGACAAGTTGGAGTAAATTCATCCAACTCCGCGATTGGTTCGAGGGATTGAAACGATTGCGGAAAATGTTTGGCGGCGGGACGGGTCCGTTGGATGAAAAACTTGTGGGGCGGGTTGAAAGATCGGTGAAAGATTTGTTTGCGGAGAATCACAATCCCGTTTTGATGCACGGGGATTTTCATCACTTCAACATTTTGTCTTCCGAGCGCGGATGGCTGGTGATTGACCCAAAGGGAGTCATCGGTCCCGCGTGCTATGAGGTGGGTCCGCTGATGATGAACCCGTGGGAGAAGCTGCCAGGAGGAAGCAGGTTGAAGTCCCGGATAGAGAGGCGGGTTGACATCCTGCGCGAGCATTTGGGGTTCGAGCGCGAGCGCATCCTTGAATGGAGTCTGGCGCACGCGATTCTGTCTGCGTGGTGGGGAGTCGAAGATAAAACGGGCTGGGAATTTTCGATGCGGTTCGCGGAATTGATTGCTGATCTTGAATGAAAACAGCCTCCCGTTTGGGAGGCTGTTTTCTTGGTTTAGCCCATGCCCAGGAGGGCAAGCAAACCGACCAAGCCGACAATTATTGCCAATACCGCGCCGATCTTTTTGAACATATCAGTCGCAAGCGCCGGCACGAAGGCGGAGAGCCCATACCAAAGGAAGAATAAAGCCGTACACCAAGCAGCAATTGTAGCCATTTCATACACTCCTAAAGTGGATTTTGACCGCCCATGCGGGCGAATCTAAATACGACAACCCTTCTCCAAATCATAAGTTGCGCGTCCTGCGTGGTAGAATTTAGCCATATTCATCTCTCGTGGCAATAGACAAACGCCGCGAGGGACTTTTTCTGTCATGTCTATTACAACATCTACTCCTGCTGAATTTTCATTACATCGTACCCACACTGCCGACCGCTCCAGCCCAGCGCGCTGGGTTTGGTCTCACGCCTCGCGGCACGGCTGGATCATTTTTATGATGGTGATCGGCGCGGTGGGGAATGCGGGTCTCGCGGCGGTAGTGCCTGTGCTCACCGGCAACGCGTTCAATGCGATGCTTCAAAAGAATCCTGATACGAGCGTTCTCCTTCCGCTTGCGTTGACCATTGGCATCTCGCAGGTGATTCGCGGCGTGCTGCAACTTGGGAGAAACTTCGGCGCGGAATTGCTGGCACAGCATATGGAGCGACAGGTGCGCGATGAGTTATATCTTTCCCTGCTCGGGAAGAGCATGACCTTCCACAACTTGCAACCCGTCGGCGATACGATGGCGCGTTCCACCAACGATGTGCGCGAACTCAATTACATGTTCAGCCCGGGATTGAACCTTGTGGTGGGTTCGTTCGTTTTTATCCTCATGCCCATTTTCGTGGCGGGGCGATATCACCCCACGCTGGTGATCACCCCCATCGTTTTCACGATCCTTTATTTCGTTTTTCTCGCGCGTTACCTCAAAACGCTTTCGCCGATTACCGACGAAGTGCGCGCCACCTTTGGGCAGATGAACACGCATCTTTCCGAATCATTGGATGGCGTGGAAGTGGTGAAAGGCGCGGCGCAAGAGAACGCGGAAGTGGACAAGTTCGTGATGAACGCCAGCCGCGTGCGCGACGCCTTCGTGCGACAAGGCGACCTCGAGGGACGTTACATCGCCATGCTTCTGCTCGGTTCTGCCTACGCTTTCGGGCTGTTTCATGCTCTTCTGCTTTTTCGCAACGGACAGATAAATCTCGGCGACGTGGTGGCGTATTTCGGCTTGCTTTTGTTGCTTCAATTCCCTACGTTTGTTTCCACCTTTGCCTATTCGCAAATTTCATCGGGCATGTCGGGCGCGCGCCGCATTCTGGAGTTGATCAACCGCGAGACCAACCTCGACCAGAACGCGCAGGGATACGCCGAACCCATGAAAGGCGAAGTTGAATTTCGCAACGTTAGTTTCGATTACGCCCTCAGCGGGATCGTTCGCCCTTCGCGAAGCCCGCAGACGAAGGGCGATGGTATTGAGGTAACTAGTCCTTCGTCTGCGCTCGCTGACGCTCGCTCCGCTCAGGAGGAGGTGTTACACAATATCTCCTTCAAAGTTAAACAGGGGCAAACCGTCGCCATTGTCGGTCAGACCGGCGCGGGGAAGACTTCGTTGGTCAAATTGCTCAATCGTACCTACGATACAACAGATGGACAGGTGTTGATAGACGGCGTGGATGTGCGCGATTGGAATCTTGCATCGCTCCGTTCGCAGATCTCCATGATCGAGCAGGATATCTTCCTGTTCTCGCGCTCCGTCAGCGACAATATTGCCTTCGGGAAACCCGTGGCAACTCAAAGTGAGATCGAGTCGGCGGCAAAGTCTGCCCAAGCCGATGATTTTATCCTTTCATTCGACAAGGGATATGAAACTGTCGTTGGCGAGCGCGGCGTCACGCTCTCCGGCGGGCAACGCCAGCGCATTGCCTTGGGACGCGCCTTCCTCACCGATCCGCACATTTTGATCCTCGACGACTCGACTTCGGCGATTGATTCTGCCACCGAGGACAAGATTCAACGCGCCATCTCTAACGCCGCGCGCGGACGCACCACCTTCATCATCACGCACCGCCTCTCGCAGATCCGCTGGGCAGACCTGATCATCGTCCTCCGCAAGGGGCGTATCGCCGCCATCGGCGCTCACGACGAGTTGATGAAAACCTCCGAGGCGTATTCGAAGATATTCCGAGAGTAAACACGTACACACGGAAACACGGAACGCGCAGTACCTGTTTACTACCAAACTACCAAACTACCAAACTACCATGGGCTTCTTTGCCGGACTCAACGACGAAAAATACGATCGCCAATATACCGACCGCGAATTGACGCGGCGTATTCTGGGTTACTTTAAACCGCAAGCCAAACGTCTCGCGGCAGTCACCGCGCTGGTCATTGTCATCGCAGGGATCGGCGCATCGTTGCCTGTGGTTGTCTCTCGCATGATAGACCTGTTGAAAGGCGAGCCATCCCTGACCGCCATCAGCCTTGTTGCGTTGGCAGTGCTGGGAGTAGGCGTAGGCTTATGGGGCTTGAACTGGGCGCGGCGCAGTCTCGTGGTACGCGCGGTGGGCGATGTGGTGCTCGACCTGCGCACGCGCGCCTTCCGCGCCGCGGCAGAACATGACCTCTCCTTCTACGATCAATTTTCATCGGGGCGCATTGTCTCGCGTATCACCTCCGACACCAACGACTTTGGTCAACTCATTGTCATCGTCACCGACATCAGCTCGCAGATGGTTCAAGCGGTGATCCTCGGCGTGGTGCTGTTCCGCACAGACGTGAAGTTAACGTTGTTATTGTTTGCGTTTCTGCCGATCATTTTTGCCATCGCTGGCGGCTTCCGCGTGCTGGCGCGGCGCGTTACCAAGCGCGGCATGAAAGCCATGGCTGATGTGAACGCCGCCATCAAAGAGACCATCAGCGGTATTTCCATCGCGAAAAATTTTCGACAGGAAGAAAGCATTTTCAACTCGTTCAACGAATCGAACCAGCAATCGTATCAAGTCAATGTGCAACGCGGATTTGTCTTATCGCTTGTGTTTCCCACACTCAACGCGCTCGGCGGAATTTTCGTCGGCGTGCTCATCTATGTGGGCGGGTTGAGCGCGGCGCAGGGCATCGTCAGCGTGGGCGCGTGGTATCTCTTCATCATGAGCCTCGATCAGTTCTTTTTTCCCGTCCTGAATCTCTCCGCGTTCTGGGCGCAGATCCAAGCGGGGCTTTCCGCCGCCGAACGCGCCTTTGCCCTCATCGACGCCGACCCGAACGTGATTCAAACCGACAAACAGGATGTGCATTCATTAAAGGGACACATCCACTTTGATGATCTGCATTTTCGCTATACGGATAAAGAACCGATCCTTTCGACCTTCAACCTGCTCATCCAACCTGGAGAGACGCTCGCCCTTGTAGGACATACCGGCGCAGGGAAGTCGTCCATTGCAAAGTTGATCGCGCGCTTCTACGAATTTCAGCAGGGACGCCTGCTCGTGGACGGGCGCGACATCCGCACGTTCGACTTTGCGCAATATCGCAAGCAACTCGGCATCGTGTCGCAAGTCCCGTTCTTGTTTTCAGGGACCGTTGCTGACAACATTCGCTACGCCGCGCCGGACGTGTCGGATGAGGAGATGTTGAAAATGGCGCGCGAGATCGGGGATGGCGAATGGTTGGAAACGCTGCCGAATGGAATCCAGACCGAAGTCGGGGAGAGAGGCGCGCTTCTTTCGATGGGTCAGCGTCAACTCGTGGCGTTGATGCGCGTCCTCATGCAGAAGCCCGCCATCTTCATCCTCGATGAGGCGACCGCCAGCATCGATCCGTTCACCGAATATCAAATCCAGCAGGCGCTGAATCTCATTCTCAAAAATTCGACCAGCATCCTTATCGCGCATCGCTTATCCACTGTGAAAGCGGCGGATCGAATTGTGGTGATGGAAAAAGGCGCGATCATCGAGGAGGGGAATCATGATGGCTTGCTTGCAAAAGGCGGGCATTATGCCACGCTGTACAACACGTATTTCAGGCATCAAAGCCTGGCGTATGTGGAGCAATCAAGGACATTCGCGAAGTAAACCAGCGCGTCGATTCAAGAGATACATAGACTCGCCCCGAACTTGGTTCGGGGCGAGTCTGTTTTTTTTTGCCGCCTCATCGAGGCGCTGATGCAAAGCGTTCGGTTTTTCTTCTTTACCCGGTTTGAATCGGCATTCGCGCGGCGCTTGCGTTCGATGCAAGTGTCTGCGCCTAAATTTCATGAGTCTTATTTCCTGATCGTGATCTCGCCCGCGCCCATGTTGACGATGATGGTTAATGTGGGGCCGTTGCCTACTTGCGAATAGACGCTTCCTTTTTGCGACCAGCCGTCGCCGAGATTGATATCTGCCAACGCGCTGTCAATCGTGACCACCGCATTCACACCCTCTGGGATGATGAGCGTGAGGTCGCTCAAGCCGCAGTCAACGCTGACTGTCGCATCGCGTTGCAGGTCGCCTGAAAAGTCGAGGGTGTAATTGCCCGCGCCGCCGTTGAAGATAAAACGCTCGAAGTTGGCGTTCGCCAGCCCATCCATGCGCACATCCGATGCGCCGGTGGAGTATTTGAACTCGGACATCTCCGCGAGATTCAACTCGGAGAATGAAAGGCTCACATCCGCCGCGCCGTCATTGATGGTGAGGTTTGTGAGCGCCAGCCCGCCCAGTTCAAAGGCGCCTTCGTATGCGCCCGCCGAAATTTCCAACTCCATCGGCGACGAGCCTAATTGCAAAGTCCATTCGTTTTTCATTCCGTCAAACGGCGGGAGTTTTTGGAAATTGCCCTGTTTGATCTCGATCTGCGAGCCGTCTTCGATGATTTCAGGCTTGAGGTCTGCCACATTGTAGACGGCGGTGCCATCCACCAGGTTTTTCGCGCCTGCGGACAAGTTCAGATTCCCCGCGCCGAAAGACAGAAGCAACCGCGTCTCATCTTCGCCCGGGTCTGCTACTGATATCGTTTCTTTGACCTCGGGTCCCGCCTTGACCTGCTCGGGAAGGTCAACGCTAAATCCGCACGCCATGCTTGCCAGGGCAAGAATAAGAATTGCTGAGATGATTTTTACGTTCATTGTATATCTCCTTCTGCCTTTTATACGGAGGAGATGTAAATTGGTTGCGTCAGAAACTCCCCGTCTGCATGTATTTCAGGATTTTGCCATCGTATCTCCCGATGAGTTGCGCGGATGCCTCCTCCAAGACCCCTCCAAAGTAACTCTTGAGATGCCGCCTGACATATGGGTTGGCTTCCAGAGTCTTTTTGGAGTGAACGATCGCATCGTGTAAAGCGTAGATGATATGCGGCACATCCGCCATGACCGCCGCGCCGAGGCACATTGGACAGGGTTCGACGGTTGTAAACAAAATCGCGCGTTTGTAGTCCGTCCATAGTTTTTCGCCGCCGTTGAGCAAGGCGTTCAATTCGGCATGACTGATTTGATTTTTGTTTTCTTTGTGACGCGCCCGTCCGCGTGAAATGACCTCGCCATCCAGCACAAGGACTGCGCCAATGGGATATTCTCCCGCCTTCCCCGCTTCATCCGCTTCGAGGAGCGCCTCGCGCATGAACTTTTCAAGATCGATGTGTTCGATTTCGGGTGAGATGTATTGCGTCATAGGTTTACGCCATGTGCGGCGGAGATTTCGGCTTTTCCTTTGAGGCAAACGCCGCGTTCAACGCTTGATCGACCGAGCGGACTTCGACAATCTCGATCCCCTTCGGATACCCCTCGCCTTTTCGCAACGCCTTCGGCACGATGGCGGTTTTGAAGCCGAGTTTTTGCGCCTCACGCAGACGCGCCTGCATTTGGCTGGGCATCCGCAATTCGCCCGCGAGACCGATCTCGCCGATCAGCACCGCGTCCGCTTTGACCGAGACATCTTTCCATGAAGAAGCGATTGCCGCGGCGATGGCGAGGTCGGCGGCGGGTTCGTCAATTTGCAAACCGCCCACCACGTTGACGAACACATCCTGCTCTGAAAGTTTCAATCCCACACGGCGAGTCAACACGGCAGAGATCAACAACAGGCGGTTGAAATCAACTCCGTTGGCAGTTCTACGCGCGTTGCCGAATTGAGTCGGGGAGGTGAGTCCTTGCACCTCGACGAGGATTGGGCGTGTGCCTTCCATTGTGACTGCAATCGCGGATCCCGCCGCGTTGACCATCCGCTCCGCGAGAAACGCTTCGGATGGATTCGTCACCTCGACGAGCCCACCTTCGCGCATTTCGAACACGCCCACTTCGGAGGTCGCGCCGAAACGATTCTTCACCGAACGCAACAGACGATAGGCTTGGAAGCGGTCACCTTCGAGATACAAGACCGTGTCCACGATGTGTTCCAACACGCGCGGACCGGCGATCGTCCCTTCTTTGGTCACATGCCCGATGACGAAGACCGAGATTCCGCTAGTCTTTGCCAACTCGCGCAACTGCGAGGAGCACTCGCGCACTTGACTCACTGATCCAGCGGACGAGTCCATGCTGGAGAGGTAGACCGTTTGAATCGAATCCACGATCAACAATTCAGGTTTCACTTCGCTGATGTGATTCAAAATGATTTCGAGATTGGTTTCGGTGACCAACAATAAATTTGCGGGTAAGGGCGGACGGCCGTCCGCCCTTACATTGCCATTCAAACGCGTTGCGCGCATCTTGATCTGTCGTTCTGATTCTTCTCCTGACACGTACAAAACCTTTTTTTGCCCAGCCATCTCCATTGCCATCTGCAACATCAACGTTGATTTACCGATGCCCGGGTCGCCGCCGACCAACACGATAGAGCCCGGCACAATTCCGCCGCCTAGCACGCGCGCGAATTCTTCGATGGGAACGGGGATGCGGTCTTCGTCTCCCGCGGAGACATCGCCGATGGAACGCGGGGCAGACCGACCCGTGAGTCCGCGAACCGCTGTGGACTTCGTCACAGGCTCATCGTGGATCACTTCCTCCACCATGCTGTTGAACGATCCGCACTGCGGGCATTTTCCCATGTACGACGCGGCAACGCGCCCACATTCCTGACAGACATATCGTGTTTGTGTTTTTGCCATGTTCAACTCCCCCCTCTCCTTTAGGAGAGGGGCAGGGGGTGAGGTCGAGTATAACAGAATTTATGTTCTGTTTTCATTTGCGCGCGTTTTGAAATTTGCTATACTCGCTTTGCGAACGCAATGCATCAAAATTAGATACGTTGTGTCCAAATTTTGGATTCGGAGAAATTGCATGAGCGAATGGTTCGTTCAACTCAACCCCGTATGGCAGGCATTGATCGCCACCACGTTCACATGGTTTGTTACCGCACTCGGCGCGGCGACAGTGTTCTTTTTCAAACAAGTGAATCGCAAATTGTTAGACGGGATGCTCGGCTTCGCGGCGGGCGTGATGATCGCGGCAAGTTTTTGGTCACTGCTCGCGCCCGCCATTCAGATGACGCGCGAAACGAACGATGTGCCAGTCTGGCTTCCCTCCGCCATTGGATTTTTACTTGGCGGCGCGTTCATTCGTCTCATTGATCTATTTTTGCCTCATCTTCATTTGGGATTCCCTGTCAACGAAGCGGAGGGAGTTCCAACAAAATGGAGGCGGAGTATTTTGTTGGTGCTGGCGATCACATTGCATAACATTCCCGAAGGGCTTGCCATCGGCGTTGCTTTCGGCGCGGTCGCGGCAAATTTATCCTCTGCCACTCTGGCAGGCGCGGTCGCGCTCGCCATCGGTATCGCGATCCAAAATTTCCCAGAAGGCGTTGCGGTTTCGGTGCCGCTCCGTTCAGAGGGAATGTCGCGCTTAAAAAGTTTTTGGTACGGGCAATCGTCCGCGTTGATCGAACCCATCGCAGGGATGATCGGCGCGGGAGCTGTGTTGTTAATGCGACCCATCCTGCCGTACGCGTTGGCATTCGCCGCAGGCGCGATGATCTTCGTGGTGGTCGAAGAGTTGATCCCCGAATCGCAACTGGCAAAGAACACCGACTTCGCCACGTCCGGCGCGATGCTCGGGTTTGTGATCATGATGATTCTGGATGTGGGCTTGAGTTGAGGACGAAGGTTGAACAATGCTTGAAACTTTGTAGCGTCATTATCCGTTATAGGTAGCATAAAATCATTCAAAGGGAGATGTCACATGCGTAGATCAACTTTGGTCGTTCACCTTGCTATTACACTTGCTTTTGTTGTTTCGTGCTCCCCCCAAGCAACCCCACCACCGACAGTTGAAGACGTTGAAAGTTCGGTCCGTATTTTGCCTGCTGAATCCAAAGTTCCAGATGAGTTCTTACCTGAAGCGCTGCCAGCAACCGCAACCAGCTTACCTACTAGCGTTACACAACAACCCTTTTCAACACCTACCGATGTACTCGCATTGATTGGCACACCCATTCCAGAAAACCCTGAAGCGATTGGGCTTAATAATTTTGCACAACTCAAGCAAATTGGACAGTGGGGACGAGGTTCAATTCTGGGGGTTGGTTTCACTCCAGATGGGAATTCGTTCGTTGCCGTCAGTGAAATGGGCTGGACGATCTACGATATGAATGCGCTGGATCAACCTCCTTCATGGGTTGCATTCCCCAAACCAATATTGTTCGATGAATTTTATTTCAGTAGCGACGGAAGCAAGGTCAAGTTTTATCGCTCCAGCTACGACGCCATAACCACTCATATTTTGAGTTTTCCGTATGCAGAAAAAATAACAGCTGAAAACGGAGCGATCTGGCTCGAACCCGATGGAGTGATCGACTATAACAAGATAATATTGAACTCTCCCGACGGGACACAGACCCTAAAAAGCAATCTTGTGTATGAATACAACGAAGCGACGTTCAGCGAAGAGACCTCCGTTCGGGAGATGTACGATTCAAATCGAAACCTGCTGTATACATTTAGAGATGACGCTCCATATGTTACATACTCCGATCGTAACGGTCCTGAAGGGTGCGATTTGAGCGTGTTTAGCATGTGTGGAAACGCCCTGATGGCAGTAGCAACGACACCTATGAAAGCGCTCTTCTCGTCAGATAGTAGAACCTTTGCCGCCTTATACGATACTCCCAGCTTGTACACGGGAATCATGCGTGCCTATAGCTATGTCCGCATTTACGAAAGCGCGAGCGGCGATCTCCTTGGTTCGATCGGCGGTTTCACAAAACCTGTGCAAGATTTTGGTTATTCACCAGACGGCAAACTGTTGGTAGTCGGCTTTGTGGACGGCTCAATCATCTTATGGGATATTGCCAACGCAAAATCCATATATGGGTCAGGCATATGAATGCGCCCGTATGGAGAGTAGAGTATTCTCACGATAGCAAATACTTGTTGATCCAGCGTGCGGAAGAATTGGAAGTCCGATTAACGGCAACTGGAAGCTTGCTTTACCGATTTGATATGACCGAGTTCGCCCTATCGCCGATCAAGAATCTGATCGCCCTTGGTGATAGTGAAGGAAACATCCAGATCCGCGACTTGGATTCTGGGGAGGGCATTCGGACTATTCAGGCGCACACCGCCACGATCTACTCCATTGCTTTTTCGCCTGATGGGCTTTATCTGGCTTCTGCTGGGCAGGATTGCGATATCAAGTTATGGGACTTGGCAAACGGAAAACTTCTGCACTACTTTGAAGAAACGGCTGTGGATGCATACGAAATCGGCATGTCATCTCGAATCTTCTCCACGTATCTTGAATTCATTCCAAACGAGAATATGTTGGTAGGGTTTGGGAGCTGGGGAACGGTTGTTAATTGGAACGTCAACTCAGGCGCGACCAATTATGTTATTCAATCTCCCGCGTTGGAGTATTACAATGGCATGGTTACGCTCAACCCGCACTTCCCTGAGTTTTTCGATGTAGATATGTCGAACAACAGTTTTTATATCAACGACAATGGGTTTGATCTGGCAACTGGTCAAAGCCTGGGTGTTTATCAACTTCCCGCACAGCTACCGAAAGGATGTTCGCCTGTGGGTCCAATTTCCATCGATGGGCAACTATTGTTCACGCGCGGCTACGATACACGGGAAGGCAAAATTTGCATTCTCGACTCCAATTCTTTGAATCTACTTGGGGAGATCTATATCATGCCTGAAAGTGATACCCATATTGAATGGGTGAACTGGTTATATCTCTCGCCTGATGGAAAACAACTCATTGTGACGGTAGGAAGCGGTATTGTCTACGTATACCAAATCGCCCAATAATAAAACGAGCGCAGAATTTCTTCTGCGCTCGTTTTATTTAATTCTCCATTGTGACATAAACCTGATTCAACATCTCCAAAAATTCCCCCGAAGGTCGTTCTTTCAAAATCTCTTTGCGCGCGTTGCGGTCGAGCGTTCTCAGCAACAGATATTGCACCGCATACTTGCGGAAGAGTCTCTGCCCATCCTCTTCGCCGTAAAACTGCACGCTCTTCGCCAAATGCTCGTGGATGGTCTCCATCACCAACTCGTGCGGCACTTGTTCGCGGTCATAGCCCGCAAAGATCCACGGATTAGCGATCGCGCCGCGCCCGATCATCACCGCATCGCAATGTGTATGCTGTTTCATTCTTTGGATATCAACCACGCTTCGGACGTCGCCCGAGCCTGTTACAGGGATCCGAACCGTGGACTTCACCTCAGCGATCGCGTCCCAATCGGCGTCGCCGCTGTAGCGTTGTTCCTTCGTCCGTCCATGCACCGCGATCAGTGAACCGCCTTCTTCTTCCACGATTCGCGCGATGAGTTTGTAATTTTTATTTTTGTCCCATCCCAAGCGGATCTTCCCTGTGACGGGAACTTTCAACGATTTCACCAGCGAACGAAACGTGCGCGCGATCCGCAACGGACTCGGCATCATACCCACGCCCGCGCCGCGATCTGCAATGGATTTGGCGGGACATCCCATGTTGATGTCAATGATGTCGGGCTTCCACTTTTCCACGATCAACGCGGCTTTGAGGATCAGGTCTGGGTCATCACCATAGATTTGGAACGTGACAGGTCGTTCGGCTTCTTCATAATACAACCGCTTTGCAGGTTCCTTCGAGCGGCTGAGGATCTTCTCCACTTTCACGAACTCGGTATAACTCATTGCCGAACCGAGGGCGCGGCAAATCGAACGGAAGGGCCAGTCCGAGTAGCCGTCCATAGGCGCGAGAAGCGTATCCCCGTAGATGGGGATGTCGCGTACCAAAAAGTTGGGAGTCCGTGCTTCAGTCATAAGCGACGGCAAGTATAACAAAAAAGAAGACCTCACAAGTCTCCGAGACTGGTGAGGTCTATACTTGCTATGCGGTCTGCTTCTTCAGCATCTCCAAATGATACTTGCGGAACTTCGCCACCTTCGGCGCGACAACCGCCTGACAGTACGGCTGGTACGGATTGCGCGCGAAGTATTCCTGGTGATACTCCTCCGCCATATAGAACTTGTCCAGCTTTGATACTTCGGTGACGATGGGTTTATCCCATATCTTCTGCGCGTTCAATTCCTTGATGAGCTCCTCGGCAACCATCTTCTGCTCATCATCGTGATAGAAGATCGCGGAGCGATATTGCGTGCCAATATCGTTGCCTTGTCGATTCATCGTGGTTGGATCGTGGATGGCGAAGAACACATTCAATAGGTCACGATACGAGACGATATTCGGGTCGAAGCGAACCTGCACGACCTCGGCATGCCCCGTCGTCCCGTCACAGACTTCGCGATAGGATGGGTTCGCAACCTTGCCGCCAGCGTAGCCTGATTCCACGCCATCGATTCCCTTTACTTCGTCGAAAACGGCTTCGAGACACCAAAAACATCCCCCAGCCAATGTTGCGGTTTGAAGATTGGTATTCATGATAAGTTCTCCTTTACTTTGATCTGCCAGTTAGACAACCCGTTGTGATGAAAACTTATTACGAAAGGGTTACGGAGTACAAAGAGAGCGGAGGAAATTCTCCGCTCTCTTTGTACTCTATTCATTTAAATATTATCCCGCACGGCTTGCCCAGCAAATTGTGCAAGATACAGTTTCACGGCAATCTGGCGTAATACAGCACCGGCGCCTCGTATGGCGTGCTGAAAAAGAGAAATTCGATTGTTTCCGGTCGGTTGAAGCCCTTCACGGACCATTTAACAGATGGGCTGGAATCGAACGCCGCCGAACCTGAATTCGCAATCACCAGGGTGGGGCTTGCCCATGTTCCGTTGGAGTTCTTCTTGATCACGCACATATCGTCCATCGAAAGGCAGGTTGTGGCGCCTCCGATGGAGTTGAGCGGGTGCCCATGCCCAATGATGTAGATTTCGCCGCGGCTGTTGATTGCCAGCGCCGGGTCGTGCGTTAAAGCGTTGACCGCCTGGTCCACCCAGCCGGAACCGCTGTTGGTCACATAATGGATTCGTCCATAATCGCCTATGCTCCCATCGAACTCTTGAATATACACAAGATGTTTTGTCCCTGATGGGTCGATGATCAAACTTGGCGATTGATCGATATTTAACCCGGCCGATGTGCTGTGCCAGACCGGAGATGTGCTGGCGGTTTCAACATTACCCCAGATGCCGTTGCTTGCCCTGGTGCGCGTCAAGATTCGGGCCGGGTTGGTTGCCTCAGACACCCAGGCAATGGTGACCGAATTGTCTACCGGGGAAACCGCAATCGTGGGATGATTCGAACTTCCTGCCGAATCCACTTGTGTGAAAGCGCCGGAGGGTGTGAGTGTATTCAACGCGGAATCATAAGTGTAGGCGCGGTGTTGAATATGGTTCGTACCGCTCCAATACACAAGATGCAAGTTGCCGCTTGTGTCTACCATGCCTGATACGCCCGTGGTGCCTACATACGGAGACGAAGGGAACGTGCCTCCATTGGTTGCCAGCGTAATTGGAGATCGGAACGTATTCGTGGACGTATCGAAGGGATAATCCTTGATCTGACTGTTCTGCAGGTTGACCAGCACATGAATGATCGTGCCGCCGTCATATACCGCATCGACCGAAATAGGATTGCTGGTTTCCGTCACCTGAACGGGACCGGTGAAGTCTGCGGCGGAGGCGGGCAATCCCGGGTTCACCGTCCGGTAGGCGCGAATCACACTCGACGATTGCTGGTTAACGAAGGCGTACACACGATCGTTTGCCGCGCGCACGATCTGATGCTGGGTCGAATCTGTTCCGCCTGTGCCAATGGAGAAAACAACCGCCGCAGAGGGAGCAGATGTGGGAGTCAGGGAAGCGCCGGCGACCGGCGTTGAGGTGCGGGTTGCGGTTGCCAAAAGTGTTGGCGTAAGGGTGGGAATACTGATTGATGTGGATGTTTGGGTGGGCGTGTGGGTTAAGGTGGCAGGAATCACCGGGGTATTTGTGACGCTACTTCCGGCAATATTTCCTCCGCCGAAATCATCGGCAAGCGCATTGCTTGCGCCGATAAACCATACCCCCACATATCCGCCGTTGGCGGCATACGTCCAGCCGCTGGCATCGCATGTTCCGATCAGGATGCCGTTCTTGTACACTTCCACGCTTCCGTTCGACCTTGCGCGCGCTCCCAGTTGGTCGCCGTTCGCCAGGGTGACGGGGATATTCGCGCCGCGTTGTACCCATCCTTGCGCGCTGGAGTATGTGAGTACCTGCACGGCTTGAAATTGCGGCCGGTATGTCACTGCTATCACGCCGCTTGTATAGGTCGTCCGGCTTTGCGATTTTAGGAGCAGGGCGTTATCAGACCCCGAAGGGCCGATGGCTGAAAATGCGGCAAACACTTCCTGGTTCGTGCCAAATTGACTTGCGCCCCAAAATATTGCCCCGCCAGCCCCCACATCCATGCGGTTGGAGGCGATGGAGTAGCCGCTCGTCGTGGAAAACCAGTTTGCTCCGATACTTCCGTTGGCGCGATTGAACGTATCGAGGGCGGTTGATTGTGGAAACCCGCCCGGAGCGATGGTGGAAGTTTGGGATGCCGCCGGTGCCTGTGTGAAAGTTGCCGTTGGTGTGTAGATCGGGGTAAAGGTGCGTGTTGGCGTTAAAGGAGCAGGTGTGGAAGTATTTGTGGCGCTGCCTCCAGTCACCGTTCCGCCGCCAAAATCATCGACAAAAGCATTGGCTGAGCCAATGAATATTAATCCAATGTAACCGCCGTTGGTTGCGTAGGTCCAGCCGCTCGCGTCAACGGTTCCAAGGAGTGAATTATTTTTGTAGATCTCCACCAACCCGGTTGCGGTAACATGCCCACCGAGTTGATCCCCGTTTGCAAATACGGCAGATACATTTGTTCCGCGTTGAACCCATCCTTGCGTGCCGGAAAAGGTCCACACCTGAACGCTTTGGCTTGCCGCTTTATATGAAACTGCAAGCACCCCACTCGACCAGGTGGTCCTACTTTGAGATTTTAACAAGAGCGCCTGATCCGAGCCGGCCGGGTCGATGGAGGAAAAAGTGACAAACGCTTCCTGGTTGGCGCCGTACTGAGCGCCCCAAAAAATGCTGTCGCCGTTCCCCACATCCACCGTGTTGGATGAAATGGCGTATCCTGTGGTCGCGCCAAACCAATTCGCTCCCAGTCCGCCGTTGGCGCGGTTGAAATTATCAAGCACAAGCGTGCTGATATTGAGCGCGGATGGCAGGGTTGTAAAACCAAGATTCCCAAAAACCAAACAACCGACAAGAATTATCGCAAACAACTTGTTTTGATTCATAGCAAAACTCCGGTGGATGACCAAATGATCCACAGCATTGATAACGTGTCTCGAAGAAACTTGAGCAACTGAAAATCGAATTTTTTGTCCCCAAAGTAACTGGGCTATCTTAACATTAATGTTTGAAGTACTGAATAGTATAAAAATACTATTTTCGTTTCAATGTTCGGCGGATCAAGAAAACCGATGTGACCAACGCTTTGCGAATGCCCAAACACAAGAGAGCGGAGACTACGGTCTCCGCTCTCAATTTCTATTCCTGGTTTTTACACCACCGGCTCTTCCTCAACTTCGGGAGCGTTCTGTTGCTCGAGGACGATCTCTCCGTCGGGATTCATGGTGACCAGGATCGAATCGCCGTGCTGGAATTCGCCGCTTAACAATTTGTCCGATAGCGGATCTTCCACCTTCTGTTGGATCACGCGGCGGAGGGGGCGGGCGCCGAATTCGGTATCATACCCAAGGTCCGCGAGGGAGGCGAGGGCTTCGGGTGTGGCGGTCAGGATGAGGTCATGTTCCTTGAGGCGCTCCGCTACTTTATCCAGTTCGAGCGAGACAATCTGCTGGATGTCTTCCTTGTTGAGCGCGCGGAAGATCACGGTCGCGTCGAGGCGGTTGATGAACTCGGGGCGGAACGCGCGCTTGAGCGATTCGTTCAACTTCTTGCGCATGTCTTCATACGAGAGCCGCTCTTCGGTCACTTCATCGCGTTTGAGCGCGAAGCCGAGCGACGATTGTTTCTTGATCACGTCCGCGCCGATGTTGGAGGTCATCACGATGATCGCGTTGCGGAAATCCACTTTGCGGCCCTTCGCATCGGAGAGGTGACCCTCTTCCATGATCTGCAGCAGCATGTTGTGAACTTCAGGATGCGCCTTTTCCACTTCGTCGAACACGACAATCGAATATGGTCTGCGGCGCAAAGCTTCTGTCAATTGACCAGCCTCTTCGTAGCCGATGTATCCCGGAGGCGCGCCGACCAAACGTGAGGCGGTGTGCCTTTCCATGAACTCGGACATATCGAGTTGGATCGCGGCTTCTTCACTGCCGAACATAAATTTGGCGAGCGTTTTGGTTAATTCTGTTTTGCCGACGCCTGTGGGACCGAGGAACATAAACGAACCGATCGGGCGTTTCGGGTCTTTCAACCCGGCGCGCGCGCGGCGGACGGCGCGTGAGATGGCGATGATGGCGTCTTCCTGTCCGATGATTCCTTTGCGGAGTTCGTCTTCCATTTTGAGCAAGCGTTGCGATTCTGCTTCCGCAAGTTGCATGAGCGGGACGCCCGTCCACATCGAAACCACTTCGGCAATGTCTTCCGCCGACACGACAGGGCTGTTCGCGCGATCCCAGCCTGTGCGCAGGCGTTCGATCTGCTCGCTCAATTCCGTCTCGCGCTCCTGCCATTCGATGATGTCTTCGTTGTTGCCTTCTTCTTGCGCGAGCGAGCGGTTCTGGCGGGCTTGCCTTAATTGGCTGAATAAATCCTTGGCATGTTTCGCGGCGGGACTCTTATACATGCGCACGCGAGACGATGATTCGTCGATCAGGTCTATCGCTTTGTCGGGGAGGAAGCGTTCGGTCACATAGCGAGTGGATAAATGCGCGGCAGCTTCAAGCGCTTCATCAGATATCACAAGGTGATGATGTTCCTCATAAGCGGAACGAATCCCTTTCAGGATTTGGATTGTCTCTTCCTCGGAAGGCTCGTCCACTTGGATGGGTTGGAATCGGCGTTCGAGCGCGGCGTCCGATTCGATGTGTTTGCGATATTCGTCCATCGTGGTCGCGCCGATCACTTGCAACTCGCCGCGCGATAACGCGGGCTTGAGGATGTTCGCCGCGTCTACCGAGGAGCCAGCGGCTCCTGCGCCGACGAGCATGTGAACTTCATCAATAAAAAGAATTGCTCCAGATTGCTTCAACTCGTCGATCACGCGTTTGAGTCGTTCCTCGAACTGACCGCGATACATCGTGCCAGCCACAAGCGAGCCGACATCGAGTTGCAGCAAGCGTTTGTTCATCAATGGGGCGGGAACATCGCCGTCAACGATTCGTTGAGCGAGTCCCTCGACGATGGCGGTTTTACCCACGCCCGGCTCGCCGATCAACGCGGGATTGTTCTTCGTGCGCCGCGCCAAAATTTGAATGACGCGCTCGATCTCCATTTGACGACCGATGACCGGGTCGAGTTTTTTCTCTTCGGCTTTGGTCGTCAAATCGCTTGCAAGTTGATCAATGAGAGGAGTTTTCTGATTAGGTTGCGCGCCTCGCGCGGGTCCCGCGCCGGCGGGCGTCGGTGAGGCAGAAGCGGATTCGTTCAGCACGCGGCGAGTCTGCCGGCGGATCTGATCCGGCGTCACGCCGAGTCGGCGCAACACTTCCAGCGCGGCGCCATCCACGCGGACTAGCCCAAGCAAAATATGTTCTGTGCCGATGTAATGATGACCGAGTCGGCGCGCTTCATCCACGGCAAGTTCGAGGACTTGCTGCGTGTCGCCCGCGAGTTCCACGCGGCTGGGGTCAAACCCAACCGAACCGGAGGAAACGCGGCGAATCACTTCGCGCACGCGATCGGACGTCATGCCGAGTTCGCGCAGGACGCGCCCGGCAACTCCGCCCTCTTCATCCATTAAACCTAACAATAAATGCTCTGTGCCGATATTATTGTTGCGGGATTGCTCAGCCTCTTGATGTGCCAGGCTCAAAACCCGTCTTGCTCGCTGTGTAAATCGCTCCATTCCAGCCATGATTTTTTCTCCTGAACGTGGATGTATTCTACCAAAAAGCCTAACGAGTCGTTGTAGGAAAAAGATTAGAGTTTGTTTACAACACTGATACAATTCATTGCAAGGTTGAAATTTCTAGCCAGAGATAAAGGATGATCTTATGCAATCAATTTGTGTCTTCTGCGGATCTTCAGATGCGGTTCATTCCGACTATTTTACTGCGGCGCATTCCCTCGGCATTCTCCTAGCCAATAAAGGGATTCGCCTGGTCTTCGGCGGTGGCAAAACTGGCCTGATGGGCGCGGTAGCCGATGGCGCGCTCTCTGCCGGTGGGGAAGTGGTCGGCGTTATCATCCCTTCGATGAACAACCCGGCTCTTGCACATGACGGATTGACCCGTATGGATGTTCCACCTGATATGCACGGGCGTAAAGCTCGCATGCACGAACTTGCCGATGGATACATTGCCATGCCCGGCGGTTTCGGCACCTTCGACGAATTGTTCGAAACTATCACCTGGGCGCAGACTGGCGCGCACCAAAAACCTGTAGGGTTGTTGAACGTGAGAAATTATTATGCGCCCTTGCTCGCCGCCATGGATTATGCCGTGGAGGAAGGCTTCATTTTTAATGAACATCGCAATTCGATCTCATGCGACTCTGATCCCGTAAAATTGTTGGATGCGATGGCGAAGTATGAACATCCGCACGAGGCGGTGAAGCGGTGGTTGAGGGAGGGGTAGTTTTGTGGTTGGATAGTCGAGTAGTTGCGTAGTCCGCGCTGTGCATTGCGTAAGTGAGAATGAAGGATGAAAATTTTGCGGCTTGAACTTCAAGCAAAAGACTTGCGCGCGCAAGCGGATTTTTATTCCAATGTTCTTGAATTGCCGGTAACATTGGCAACCGAAATATTGGAAGTGCGGGCGGGCGAAACAATCCTGACGTTTGTGAACGCGGCACCCGATTTCGATGGCGCGTATCACTTCGCGTTCAATATCCCTGCGAATCAACTCCTCGCGGCAAAAGCTTGGATTGCCAGTCGCGTTCCCTTGTTATGCGATGAAAACGGAAGGGATGATTTCGATTCGTCGAATTGGAATTCGCACTCGGTTTACTTCAAAGACGCAGCGGGGAATGTGCTTGAATTTATCGCCCGGCGTGAGTTGAAGAATCCGGTCGAGGGCGAATTTGACAGCCGTCACATTATGAATGTCAGTGAGATCGGCTTGCCATCGGAGGATGTGATTGGGTTGGCGGATGAACTCTGCGCAACGCTGGGATTATCCGTTTTTCATCAAGAACCGTATGAAAGTTTTACCCCCGTTGGCGATGATAATGGATTATTTATCCTGCCGGTCAAGGATCGTATCTGGTATCCCAAATCGGGCGTGCCAGCAGAACTATTGCCGATTGAGGCAATTGTCGAAACCAATGGGCGGCAATGGGAACTCCGCGGCGTCCCTTATGAGATCATTTTTCAAAGCCCATCCACGCTTTGACTCGCTTCCATGAAGATGGTTTTTCGCGTTTTTCCAACTCCTGTTGCTTGATCAATTTCCTATAATACTGTTCATGTAGAAGTTGCACGCGCTCATGGTCGTAGTTTTCGGCGAGACGGCGGCTCTCCTCGCCCATTTGTTTTGCCAGCGCGGGCGCTTCGATGATTTGCGCGATTGCCTCTGCCATGGCGCGCGCGTCACCGGGTTTAACCAGATAGCCATTTTCGCCGTGATGCACCACTTCAGGGATGGATGTGGCTTCGAATGCGGCGAGGGGCAGTCCGCTTGCGGCGGCTTCGAGGAGCACCAGCCCCTGCGATTCGACTTCAGACGCCATCACGAATACGTTCGCAAGGCGATAAACATCGGGCAAACCGTCGTTCATTGACATGTAACCGGTAAAGTGAACCCGGGCTTGTATCTCCAACGCCTTGGCGAGGCTGACAAGTTTTTCTTTTTCTTTTCCATCTCCCACGATCAGCAAATGCGCGGGCGATGATTTCATCACTTCCGCCGCGGCGTGGATGACGCGTTCAACCATTTTTTCAGGATCGAGCCGCCCCACGTGCAGGATGATGGGAACGTCGAGGGGTAGATTCAGCCTGCGCCTGGTGGAGGCAGTTTCCCCGTCGGAAAGAGGCGGGTGAAACAGGCGCGTGTCGATCCCGCATGGGATGGTCTCCGAGTCGATGCCCATGGCGCCGGTCACGATATCGGTCACGGTTTTGGTGGTGGTGATGACCGAAGTGGATTTGCGCGCGAGGATATCCAGATATTTCCAACCCGCTTTTTCCACGGCTTTGTCCAGCCCGCCCCGGTCGGTGAACACGGCGGTTACATACCATGGAAGCATGTGAACAGTGAACGTGGTTGGGATGTGGCGCCGCTGTGCGTATTCAAAACCAACCCAGCAAAGAATAGGCTCGTGAGAGTGAATAATATCCGGTTGAAATTTTTCGAGCGCTTTTAAAATGGAGGCGCGCGGATACACGAGGAATCGTTGACCCACTCGCAAGGGGTGGTACATTGACCTTAGCCGTTGGATGGTCAGATTTTTTTTGGTGGAAATGTAGGGATGATTTTTATCGCTTGCCGCAATCACCAGCACCTGATGACCGTGTGCCGCCATATCTTGGGCAAGTTGTTCGACGACGATCGAAGCGCCGCTGATCATGGGCGGGTAGGATTGGGTGATGTACGCGATTCTCATAGCGGACTCGGTTCAATACTTCACTTACGGCTGGTTTGCCCTTTGGTAGCGTCGCGCCACGAACCAGCCTGCCACTCCTAAAACGACAAACCCGACGAGGAAGACCCAGATCAGCGCGGGAATCTGGTTGACGTACGCGCCGACAGTAACCGTGAGGATACTGGCGATACCGCGCCCCAGCATGTTTGCCAGTAGGAAGCGGCGCGGCTCCATACTGCCAAGACCCGCCACGTAACACATTGCGTCATTTGGGATTAACGGCATCACCAGCGTGATCACGTAAAACGCCACACCCTGACCTGCCGCGCTTTTATCCCAGCGATCGAGGGTGGCGGGGGCGATCCACTTTTCGGCGAATGGACGCCCAAACTTGCGGGAGAGCCAGAATGCGATCTGCCCGCCCAGCACGAGGCTGGTCCATGTGATGAGGATGCCGCCGATGAAGCCGTAGATGTATCCGCTGGCGATCATCAATGCCTGACCGGGGATGAAGGCGATAAACGCCTGGAGGATGAAAAGCAGGAACAGTACGGCGGGTCCCCAATAGCCATATCCGCGAATCGATTCGATCACCGCGTCTAAATTGCTAAACCAGCGCAGAGATTGCATGATGGGCAGGCGATAGACCCATAACAGGATCAGCGATAAAACGATCGACGAGTAAAGAATGACTTTTTGTAACGACATGGTTTGAATTATGTGTGCGCCCGCATGAACGCGTTGACCGTCCCATAGAATCCTTCGTTCAACTCCTCGAAAGTAAAGGGACGCGGCGGCTGGTGGAAGGGATAGGTGAGCCTCACGACGTTCATATCTGCAAAATGAGTTTCAGCAATGTTTAGCGTGGTATCAAAGCGCAAGAGCGGATCGTAAATGGACATGGCGAAATAACAGGGCGTTTTGTGTTTTTCCGAAGGCGGGTCGAACTCCATCGTTAAAATTTCGGTGATCTGCGAGGAGAGAATGTCGAATGTGGTGGTGGTGGTGCGCGGAAGTTTTCGCTTCAGCGGAATTGTATCCTCAAGTTTGCCGATGGCGCGCACAAACGTAATGGCGATCGAGAGCGTGCGGGGGTTGCGCGCGAACTTCACAAAGAGGGTCTGTAACCAACGCCGTTTGAACTGCTGGATGACGTGATACAACATGGTCAACCGCGTTTTGGAATAGGGAAGCGCCTTCCACCCGAGGCAGGGGGCGATGAGGATCAAACGGTCGATGCGCGCGGAGAGGCGTTTGAAGGCGCACATGGCGAGGATGCCACCGAATGAAAAACCCATCAGGTTGAAGCGATCGTATCCGAGTTTGTCGGCGAGTTGCTCCACAAGTTCGGCGACCCGCGCGCTGGAAAACGAGCCTTTGAACGGCGAGGATTGCGCGTGCCCGGGGAGTTCAAAAAAATATACTTTGAACCATTGTCCCATGAACTGGACGAGGGTGAGCCAGTCTTCCCATTCTGAAATAGTGGCGGGCACCATGATGAGCGGTTCGCCTTCGCCCACTTCTAACACGTGCAGGCGCGAGAGGGGCAGGTCGATGAAATAGGTTTGATACGATGGCGGCTGAGAGGTGGACACAATCATCTCCTTGATCTGTCCATCTATAGCAGTTTTGATGGGCAAATGCAAGGGCTGGAGGTTGGGCAATCGCCTTTGGATTTTTGGCTCTACCGTTTTTAATGTGACAACGCTTTGCAAACACAAAGGCTTACACTGAGCCTGACGAAGTGACACGATGGCCACAAAGGAAAACCCGGAAATCAAGACTCTTTTCTCCCTCTGTGTTAAGGCTCGTTCCTGTTAATGAGGGGAGAGCCGGATTTTTATTCGCTGATCTTCACAAATCTGCGCGAATTTTCCCGCGAGGGCAGCGCACACTCGCGCAGATGAGCGGACTATGCTCTTGAAGGGTTTTCTAATGCGATTGCCCCGCCAATGCTATACTCAACTTTATGCTCCTCCTCGCCTTCCTTGCCGCGATAGGCGCCGGCGCGGTCAACGCCCTTGCCGGCGGCGGGACGCTGATCACGTTTCCCATGCTTGTCTTTTTAGGAATCCCTCCGGTCACCGCGAGTGTGACGAACACCGTCGCGCTTTGCCCCGGTTACCTCGGCGGGACTCTCGCCCAGCGCAACGATCTGCGCGGACAGGAAAAACGGTTGCGGCTGATCGTCCCTGCGAGCATCGTCGGCGGCGTGCTGGGCGGATATCTCCTTTTGCAAACGGGAGAAAAGTTGTTCAGCGACCTCGTTCCCTTTTTGATCCTGCTGGCATCGGGCTTGCTTGCCGCGCAGGATCCGATCCGGGCATGGCTTACGCGTCGACTGGGAGAATCGCATCATTCGCTTGAATCGTTCACATGGCTCCCGGTTGGGTTGGCTTCGATCTACGGCGGGTATTTCGGCGCGGGGTTGGGCGTGATGCTCCTTTCCGCGCTGGGATTGACCGTCAACGATTCACTCACGCGGTTGAATGCGTTGAAGCAGGCGGTGTCGTTCATTGTCAATGTGGCGGCGGCGGTCTTCTTCCTGTTTTCGGGAAAAGTCGTATGGACTGTGGCAATTGTCATGGCGGTCGGAGCGTTGCTGGGCGGGATGATCGGCGGCAGGCTGGCTGGTCGCGTCAAACCTTCCGTGTTGAAGTGGATGGTCATCCTCATCGGCGTTGTCATTTCCATCATCTACTTTTTTCGGGGCTGAACTTCATTCTCTACCGACATTGTTCGCTTTTTCCGCTTACTCATCGTCTTTTCATCATTCATCCTTCATCATTCAACCCTCCTGTTTTATAATCCCGCCACAAATTCCAAAGGAGATCTCGTGCGAAAAGTTTTATTCATTCTGTTGCTTGCCAACATCCTGCTCACTGCTTGCGCTTCGTCCGCATCCGACGCGCCCGCGAAAGCGGTTGAAGAGTATCTGAACGCGCTCGTCGCCAAAGATGCGGCTCGTCTTCCCACGCTCGTCTGCGGCGATTGGGAGGAGGACGCGCTGATCGAACTCGACTCACTGCAAGCGGTCAACGCGCGGCTCGAGAACGTGGCATGTTCGCAAACGGGAACCGAAGGCAACTTCGCCCTCGTAGATTGCGCCGGCAGTATCGTCCTCACCTACAACAACGAAGACCAGAACCTTGACCTTGCGCTCGTCACCTATCAAGTCGTGGAAGAAAGCGGCGAGTGGCTGGTTTGCGGCAAGCAATAGGCTCGAGCAAGTCTCGCAGGTTGCGATCTCGAGTATGCTCCAACCATTAAACTTGCGGGACGCTTTTTCTTTATGGGACTGAATCAGATCGGCGCTTCGATCCTGACCGCGTTGCTGGTCGGCCTGTGGATGCGCGGCGCGGCGCGTGGAGTTTTTCTCCTCGCCTTCAGCGCGCTCGCCCTCTTTTGGTTTCAGCCTGCCATTCCGCTCCGTTCCTTTGACTTTTGGATTCCCTCGCTTTCCATTTTCCTCGTCGTCATCGTTTGGTTCATCACCTCCACTGCCGGCGCGTGGAAGTCTCGCCAAAATATCATCGGGCTGGCTGTCATCATTGGCATAGTCGCTCTCGTCGACCTCACGCGTTACATTTTCCCAGACCCGACCCTCACCTCAACCACTCCTCCAAGATTAATCGTCGTCATTGGTTTTTTTGCGCTTGCAACATTTGCCATTGCGGCATCCACAGTCCTCTCGCGCCGTTTTGCTTTCACTTTAATTCTTGTCATCATCCTGCTTGTCGCAATCCTCCTAATTCTCAAATCTCCGAATCTCTCGCTCCAACTTAGCGTCTTCTTCCGCTCATTGACCAACCGCCCCCTCGACACTGCCTCCGCGTTGGACTTGCGCTGGCTCGGGTTTTCATACATTTCCTTCCGTCTCATCCATGTTTTGCGAGATAAACAAACGGGACGCCTGCCCGAACTATCACTGCCTGAATTCGCCACGTATGTTGTTTTCTTCCCGTCGCTATCCGCCGGCCCCATCGACCGCGCCGAACGGTTCGCCGGAGACCTGCGCGCCGAATTTCGTCTCACGCAAGATGAAACTTTATTGGCGGGTCAACGTATCGTCGTCGGCTTGTTCAAAAAATTCGTCATCGCCGACACGCTGGCATTGGTGGCGCTCAACGACTCGCTCGCGGCGCAAGTTCACACACCAGGCTGGATGTGGTTTCACCTCTACGCTTATGCCTTCCAAATCTACTTCGATTTCAGCGGCTACACCGATATTGCCATTGGCGTTGCGCGTCTCGTGGGCGTCAAACTCCCTGAAAACTTCACCTCGCCGTATACCAAACCCAACCTCGCGCAATTTTGGAACTCGTGGCACATCACCCTAACGCAATGGATTCGCGCCTACTTTTTCAACCCCTTCAACCGCTGGATTCGCGGCTACAAATCCCTACCCGCGTGGACGATGCTTCTTGCCGGTCAACTTGCCACCATGCTCATCATCGGCTTATGGCACGGCGTTACTATTAACTTCATCTTCTGGGGCGCCTGGCACGGACTCGGACTCTTCCTCCAAAACCGCTGGAGCGATTTCGCAAAGGCTCGTATTGCGGTTACAAATCCGCGCATACAGACAGCCTTGCATATCGGCGGCGTGTTGCTCACCTTTCATTTCGTGGCGCTGGGTTGGGTCTTCTTTGCGCTGAGCGCCCCCGCGTTATCATTTGAGGTGTTGATGAAGCTATTCGGCATTCACTAACGACCATGGACGATAGACCATGGCTCGTCCATCGCCGCCTGACAGATAGTATGAATTCTCAAACTCCCGTTCGCCTCCTCCCTCTCCTCCTCAAAGCGACCCTGCTCTTCGTGTTGCTCAACTTCGCATTCATTCTTCTGGATGGATTCTCCCTCGGCAAACTCACGCTTTACAACAACATCTTCCCCGGGCGCGAGCGTTTTCCCTTTGGCGAGAATCAGCGCGGCTACAACCTCAGCCTCTTCGATCTCGACGCCATGTTTGCATCGCATGTGTTGGTCGGCTCCCCCAAAGCGGACGATGAATTCCGCGTGCTCCTCATCGGCGACTCATCCGTGTGGGGCACGCTGCTCACGCCCGAACAAAACCTCGCGGGGCAATTGAACTCGCAATATATTTCCGCATGCGGAAAAACCGTCCACGCCTACAATCTTGGCTACCCGTACATCTCGCTCCTACAAGAGTTGATGATCCTCGACGAGGCATTGCGATACCAACCCGACCTGGTCGTCTGGCTCACCACGTTGGAATCGTTCCCGCAAGATAAACAACTCGCCGCGCCTCTCGTTGCCAACAGCCCCGAACGCGTGAAAGAATTAATTACCAAATACCAATTGCCTCTCGACCCCAACGACCCGGCGCTGAACCATCCCACTGTGTGGGATCAAACGCTCATCGGTCGACGAAAAGAAATTGCAGATCTCATCCGCCTGCAACTGTATGGCGCGATGTGGGCGTCTACTGGCGTGGATCAGTTCTACCCCGAATCGTACGAACCTGCGCAACTCGATTATGAAAAGGATAATGAATTCCACGGCATCAAACCCGCTGAAACGTTGCAGGGTAAACTTTCGTTCGAAATCCTCGACGCCGGCATGAACGCCGCCAGCGTACCAACCATCCTCGTCAATGAGCCGATCCTCATCAGTAACGGCGTCAACTCAGACATCCGCTATAATTTTTTCTATCCGCGTTGGGCGTTCGACGAGTACCGCGCCACGCTCGCCGAACATGCCGCCGCGCAAGGTTATCTTTACGTCGATCTGTGGGACCTCGTGCCGATGACCGAGTTCACCAACAGCGGCGTGCACCTCACGCCCTTTGGCGAATCGATGCTTGCCGAAAAGGTCGGCGCATCCATTCAAAATTTTTGCAAATAGGAATCAATGAAACAAAAACTATTTTTTACACTGTTATTGACTTCGCTCCTCGCCGCATGTTCGTCGGGTAGGGGGACTCCCGCTGAAAGTGTCACCGCGACGCATGCCCCGCTTCAATCCGCCAGTGAGGTTGCTCCCACATTGGCGGCTGTTACCGCCTCCCCGGCGATTCCCGCCTCCACTGCCACGCCCAAGCCTCCCCTGGAGAAAGACGCGTTCATGGATATGCCGGTCGTCCCAATGGGAGTCAGCGATGCGATGCGCGCAGTCTATCAACGCGGTATCGAAAACGGCAACGATCCCGCTCGCTTTGCCATCATCGGCGATTGTCAGAATGTCTCGTCGTATTTTCTCTCCGCGTTCGATCACCCAAACGACTATAGGCTCGGGAGCGAATATGCCTACCTCCAGCCGACGATCGATTATTACCAGGGTTCGTTCTCGCGCGTGAGCCTGGCGGTGAAGGGAGGCTTCAACGCCGCGGCGGTCATTTCGCCGTTGCGCGCCGACCCGAAATCGTGCAACGCGGGCGAGTCGCCGCTCGATTGCGAATTGCGAACGTGGAAACCGTCCATCGTCTTTGTAAGTATGGAAACATGGTGGTCGCAAAAACCCGCCGAGGAATACGACAAGTACATGCGCAAAGTATTGGATCGTATCATCGAGTTCGGCGCGGTGCCGATCATCGCCACCAAAGCCGATAACCTCGAAGGCGATCACGCCATCAACAACGCCATCGCGCAACTTGCCTACGAATACGAGATTCCCTTGTGGAATTATTGGGCGGCGGTTCAACCCCTGCCCGATCAAGGACTGAGCGACGACCGTTTCCATCTCACGTTTGCCCGCAATTTTTTCGACGACCCCAAGCGCATGGAAAACGCCTGGCCTTGGCGCAACCTCACCGCGTTGCAATCGCTAGACGCCGTGCATACTGCGTTCTTGGAAAAGTAACCGAATCGAAATGTGCGGCAACGTTCACGTTGCCTTTGCCTGAGAAATTTGCGCCGTCATGATTCATCTTGTGAATGATTTTCTTTATCATCGGCACAGGCAAGGCGCTTCTTAAGACGCCAAAAAGCCGTTCAAACCCGTATGATATAATTTTGAACATACAAATTTTCCACTGAACAGTGGGTTAAAACAGCAAGGAGCAAGACGAGATATGTCCGGTCATTCCAAGTGGTCCACCATCAAGCGCAAAAAAGGCGCAGCAGACGCGAAACGCGGCGCGATTTTTACGCGGCTCGCCAGAGAAATTTCCATTGCGGCGCGCGAAGGCGGCGATCCCGATTCCAACTTCCGCCTCAGACTTGCAGTGGATAAAGCCCGCGCTGAAAACATGCCAAAAGATAATATCGAACGCGCCATTAAAAAAGGTTCGGGCGAAGACAAAGACGGAGCCGTATTTGAAGAGATCACCTTCGAAGGCTATGGTCCGCATGGTTCGGCGTTGATGGTCACATGCGTCACCGATAATCGCAACCGCACAGTGCCAGATATGCGCCATGCCTTTAGCAAATCGGGCGGCAACATGGCGGAGCCCGGCGCGGTCGGCTGGCAATTCGATCGCAAAGCGTATTTTGCATTTCCTTCGAGCGAGTTATCGTTTGATAAAGCCTTCGAGTTGGGCGTCAACGCGGGCGCGGACGATGTGATTGACGGCGGCGACACGCTCGAAATTTACGCGCCGGTCGAATCGTTCAAAACCATCGCCGACGCATTGCATCAAGCCAAAGTCACGCCGGACGAATCGGGCTTGCGCATGGTCGCCAAACAAGAAGTTGAACTCGATGTGGAAGCCACGTTGAAGTTCATGAAAATGGTCGAGACCATCGAAGAGCTCGACGACGTGCAGGACGTTTTCCACAACGTCAAAATTTCAGATGAAGCGCTAGCGGCTCTTGAGGCGGCTTAATTTTTGTAGCGCCGACTTAAGTCGGCGTTACTTTTGTGATGACCCTCGCCATCGGAATTGATCCCGGCACCGCCACCACAGGATACGGACTCGTGCGCCTCATGCCCGACGGCGAACTGGTCGCAGTTTCCTTCGGCATTATCTCCACCCCAAAGGATGCAACCCCGTCCGCGCGGCTGGAGATGCTCTACACCGATCTGCGAAAACTCCTCAAACAACACAAGCCCGATACATCCGCTGTTGAAAAATTATTCTTCGCGCGTAACGTGACCACCGGCATCGCCGTCGGTCAGGCGCGCGGAGTTGTCTTGCTCGCGCTCGAACAAGCGGGGATCGAAATTTTTGAATACACCCCTAAAGAAGTAAAAAACGCGGTGGCGGGCTATGGCTCCGCTGAAAAGCGACAAGTGCAGGAAATGGTGCGCGCGTTATTGCAACTCGACTCCATCCCCAAACCCGACGACGCCGCCGACGCGCTGGCGGTCGCCATCACGCATTTGAATACGAAGAGATATTAATCGTAGGGGCAGACGGCCGTCTGCCCCTACTGTTTACGGTAAAATACAAATATGATCTCAACCCTCCGCGGAGAAATTGCGCAAATCGAAGAGACCTCCCTCATCGTCGAGGTGGGAGGCGTGGGGTTGCGCGTGTTCGTCCCTACGCCGCTACGGATGCGCGTCAAGACGGGCGAGGCGGCGTTCTTGTTCACACATCTCGTCGTCCGCGAAGACGCGCTGACGTTGTACGGATTCGAATCGCAAGCCGACCGCGACTTATTCAACATGCTCCTCGGCGTGGATGGCGTCGGTCCCAAAGTGGCGCTGTCCGTGTTGTCAACGATGACGCTCGACGCCATTCAACGCGCGATCTTCGCCGATGAAGCGGAGTTGTTGAGTCGCGTGCCGGGGGTGGGCAAAAAGACCGCGCAGAAGATGGCTCTTCATCTTAAAGACAAGTTGAAACCGCTCGATGGCTTGAAGCAGGTCGCCCTGATGTCCGACGCGGATTCCGAAGTCCTCGCCGCGCTGACCGCGCTAGGCTATTCCGTTGTCGAGGCGCAGTCTGCCATTCAATCCATCCCCAAAGATGCGAGCAAGAATCCCGAAGATCGTTTGCGTCTGGCGTTGCAATATTTTCAATAATAGATCGCTCAAGCCGCCGTCACCGGCGGCGTTTTTTACATCTGCCCTGCGCCGAGAGCCTGCTCAAAATGAACGACCACGACCTCCTCGAACAATATGAGCCTGTTCTGCGTTTCGCCAAGAGCGAGCGCTTCTTCCCGATGGCGGTGGAGCCTTATTTGGAACGATGCCTCATCCTGCCCAGCGGACCGCTCGGCGCGGCGGGCTTGCTCTTTCATTTAAATGAACCGCTTGCGACGTTTATCGGCAAACTCGAAGGCGGACAATATTTCTTGCGGTTCATCAATGAGCCGCTGTACGACTCGGATGCGTGGGTGTGGCTGGGAGTCTTATCCGCTCTCGCAGTGGGCGCGGGATATTATTTTTTCGGCTGGGCAGGCGTGGAGATCGCGCTCACGCTCGCGCTGATCGCCGCGTTGATCCTCTTCATGCTCGCCTCCACGATTCGACTGCGGATCATCCCCGCCGCGTTCGCCGTGTTGACCTTTACCGCGCTGATGATCGCGCCGATCTGGTTTTTTCTGCGTCCCAGCGAATACATGAGCGGCGCTGTCGAATATCTCATCCTTCTGCTCGTCTATTTGATTCTACTTTTCTATCTTTCCATCCGCGTGATGAAATTCATCTTTGATCATATTATCCCCGAGGGCCCCGGTCTCATCATGGATATGCTCTCGCTCGCCACCGAGACCATCGCGCGCAAATCGTATTATGAATATGCAAAGATTCTAGAAAAAGATTCACAGCCTGTCTATTACGGGCGCGTCATCCGCGAACAAGATGCAGAGGGGAACAACTGGACGATCCTGCAATATCATTTTTTCTACGCGTTCAACGATTGGCGTCTCGCCGCAAACGGAATGAATCATCACGAAGGCGATTGGGAGATGACGGCGGTGTATCTCAAGAACGATTCTCCGTATGCCGTTTTGTTTTCGCAACACGGCGCGGGCAATATTGCATCGTGGGAGAAGGTTATCAAGGCGAAAGATAAAAATGGCGCGAACACGACTCATCCCGTCGTCTACGCGGCGCTGGGATCGCACGCCAACTACAGCAAGCCCGAGATCATCCGCTCGCCGAATCTCTACGAAGCGGGACGAGTGCAACGCTTCCTTTATTGGATAGACGGCTTGATCCACTACCTCTTCCTTTTTTTCAACCCCAGCCAAAAGGCGCGTCAGATCGCGCTCAAGGAGCTCACCGCCAGCCGCACCAACTTCCTTGCGGAAGATGCCTTCATCTATATGCGCGACGAAACGGATCATTATGTTGTGAGTCTGCCAATGGAGATCGCTTCGGGAGACGGATTCCGCATCGGCTACCAGGGCGAAAATTTAAGCGAGCCTGTCCTCAAATCCACCAGCTACCTCAAGCGCGTCATGTCGGACCGTAAAGCGACTCGCCCTTCGATGAAAGAATGGCGGCGTGTGGTGCTAAACCCCGAACCCGATTGGGTCAATTACAAAGGACTATGGGGAGTGAAAAGCGCGTTGAGCGACGAGTCGGGTCCGCCGGGACCGAAATGGGATCGCCCCGATAACTTGTTCAACGTCAATCCGCGCGTGAGGTGGGAGAAACCATTAGAGTGGTTGAGGATGTTGGAGAGTCGCAAAAATTCGATCGCGAAATAGAGTTATTTTATTGAAAGGATTTTAGGAAAAAAAGGAGTTATTCAAATGCTGGACATGTCATAATAAGGTAATGTTGCCCATTTTGCTTCACCATCCTATATGCAGGAACGGTTTTGAATTCTTGTAGAACAAATTGAAGATATTTGTCTGAGATAATCTTTGAAGGCTCGTTTGACGTAAAAACGAGTGTGTCCAATGGGATTGATTCGTATGACCACTCTAATGTTGGCGGCGTGGGAGCGGGATCATAATTTGTGAGGGCGGTGTCTTGAATCGGATACACCCATATGTATAACTTGTCTGGGAGATAGGGAGTTGATCCTGGCGGTTTGTATTGCCTTACAATTTGAATTGTTTCTTTGATTGGCTCAACTAGATACTGATATTCCCTTGCCGTGATAACAAATTTTTTCCCTTTTACTGTAACTATTTGCATGGATTCGCCTACAAAGAATGGTGTAGGTGGGATACTTATGAATTCGTCACCACCACCGTTAATTAGGAAAAAACCTGTGGATTCAATAGCTGCTAACAGTTTCTCGATTTCCGTTTGAGGTATCATCGTTTCCACAAACTTTGACTCATCAAACAGAATCACGCGTCCATTCTCATAAAGAATGAAGCTGAAGGTGTCTAGCCCTGCTAAACATGCTGTGTATCGATCAATGCTATCGTTGGCATCTTGCTCATATGATATTAGGATAGAATTTCCCGCGTTGGATGTTGAAGTTGTGGTTGAATATTTTGTTGACGGAGTTTGCGTTGGGGTTTGCAGCGATGGTAATGGCTTCTGACTCTCGTTCTCGCCGACTGCGGTAGAAAGAATCTTTATTGGTTGTTGGGTGGTAGTTCTAGTGCAACTGAAGAATAGTTGCACTAGAACTGATAAAAGAACGAAATTCCAAAAAAATTTCCTCATTTTGAGTTACTCAATGTGTGTTAGCTGGTCTGCCATCTCGCATACACCGCCTGTGACAACAACCTCCCCGCACTTTGTTCGCGCGTAACCAATTCTCCCATTTCGATTTTACCCCCAAAGCCTTTCATCATATCGTCCATGGCTTGCGCCACGTGGACCGCCGACGCGCGCACTGCGTAAATCGTTGTCACAACAAATAAGGGGTTATCGCTCAAGCACGCGCGACACGCTTCCAACAGATTCGGCAGGGACTTGTACACTTCCCACACTTCGCCTTTCGGTCCGCGCCCGAATTTCGGCGGGTCAAGAATAATTCCATCATACTTTACTCCACGCCGAGATTCTCTTTGCACGAACTTCAACGCGTCATCCACGATCCAGCGGATGGGCGCGTCGCTCAACCCCGATAACTCCTGATTCTCACGCGCCCAACTCACGGATTTTTTTGAAGCGTCCACGTGGGTCACTTTCGCTCCAGCCGAAGCAGCGGCGAGAGTCGCCAAGCCTGTGTAGCCGAATAAATTTAAAACGCTCGTTTCCCTTTTTTCTCCGTGAACTCTGTGGCTAATCAATTCGCTAGACCAATCCCAATGCGACGCGACTTCAGGAAAAACGCCGAGATGCCGACCAGGAGTCGTCATCGCCCAAAAGCGCAAGAGTCCCCCTCTCCCTGTGGGAGAGGGGTTAGGGGTGAGGGAAAAATCATATTTCATCTCCCACCTCTCCTCGATTTTCCTCTTCACATCCCAATGCCCGCCGCTTTCCTCGCCCGTAGAAATAAAAACCGCGTCCGCGTTCTTCCACTCGGAGATCAACGCGCGCTTCCACATCGCTTGCGACTCGGGTCGCGCAAAAACATACTTGCCGAAGCGTTCCAACTTCAACCCATCGCCGCTATCGAGCAGGGCGTAGTCCTTCCATCTCGTGGTTTCAAGCAATGTAAATGAATTCACCAATTCTCCAATTGCAAATTATCAGATCATCGTATCCGGTAGAGGCTGTAATGTGTGACTGCGTCGAGTCTCGCTTTTGAGGTTGCTCTACGGCAAGAGCGACATGAATGTCGCGATACGGCAAACCAATTCATCAACGTAAATGAATTCGTCAATTCTCTAATTCTCCAATCCTCTTTCGCGATCCACGACAGTCTCTAATCTCCAGTCTCTCCAATAGGACAACAGAGGGACTTCCCAAACAAGTTACAAAACCTTGATTTTTCCCTCAAACGGCGTATAATGTGGGAAAAAGTGGTACAAAATGGTAGGAACGCCGGCATCCCCGGCGTTCACCAGTTAAAGGATAAATAGCACAAATGTTCCTTAGCCAGTTCCAGCACAATCTCGATGACAAAGGGCGCCTGATGATTCCCGCGCGCTATCGTGACTTGCTGGCGGCTGGAGCGTTCATCACCCAAGGTTTCGACAAATGCCTGATGGTGATGACCGATGGGTACTTCAAAGAAGTGTACGAACGCATCAACAACATGAACATGGCAGACGCCTCTGCCCGCATGTTGCGCCGACTCATCCTCTCGAACGCGTACCCAGTGGAAGTGGACAAAGTCGGGCGCATCCTCGTTCCGCAAAACCTGCGCGAGTTCCTCGGCATTGCAAGCGGCGAACTCACGGTGGCGGGGCAGGGCGATTACTTCGAAGTGTGGACTCCTGCCGATTGGAAATCGCAGATGGATAAACTGCAGGATGTGGAAGCGAACGCGCAACGTTTCTCCACACTTGATCTTTCAAAGAAAAGCGAGTCGTAGTGACGACTTCAGTCGTCATCAGCGACTAAAGTCGCTACTACGATGAACACACCGCATAAACCTGTACTTTACAAAGAGATTATACACGCGTTGCAACCTCGTCGCGGAGGGCGCTATGTGGATGGGACACTCGGCGCGGGCGGTCACGCTCGCGGAATTTTGGAGGCGTCTGCGCCAGATGGGCGCCTGCTCGGTCTCGATGTAGACCCGCAGGCGTTGGCGATCGCTCGTGAGACCTTGGCTCCTTACGAACATCGCATCCATCTGGCGCAAGCCTCCTACGCGACTCTCTCCGCGCAACTGAAAACCCTTCATTGGGAATCGGTTGACGGAATCGTCCTCGACCTCGGCGCATCATCCATGCAATTCGATACGCCCGAGCGCGGCTTCTCGTTTCAACACGACGCTCCGCTCGACATGCGATTTGGTCCCAGCGCGTTGCAGACTGCGGCAGATATTGTCAACGCTTATTCCGAGAGCGAACTTGCGGATGTGCTGTACGAATTCGGCGAAGAACGCGACTCTCGCAAACTCGCGCGAGCCATCGTGAAAGCCAGGCCGCTTCATACGACGGGCGAGCTGGTCGCAGTCATTGAGGCAGTTTCCCCCCGTCGAGGGTCCTTCGGCAGGCTCAGGACTGTCCACCCCGCCACGCGGACCTTCCAAGCGCTGAGGATCGCGGTGAACGACGAGTTGGCGTCAGTGGCGAAAACGCTTCCGCAAGCCGTAGCCAGCCTCCCCGTCGGAGGCAGACTCGCAGTGATCTCCTTCCACTCGCTGGAAGATCGGATCGTCAAAGATTTTTTTAGAGAACAAAGCAAAGACCTGATTAATCCGCCTTACGAAAAATTGTACGAAGTGGAACGCAAGGCGACGATAAAAGAGGTAAACCGAAAACCGATTCTGCCATCGGAAGAAGAAACGAAAAACAATCCGAGAGCGCGCAGTGCAAAACTTCGCATTGCCGAAAAACTGTAAATTCATTTTTACCACGAAGGGCACGAAGAACACCAAGGGGATAAGGATTAAGCCCCCAAGTTGTTTCCTTCGTGACCTTAGTGTCCTTAGTGGTGAAGAATGATCCGACCAATCGCCCAAATATAAAGGTCGTTATGCAAGCAACACAGATTATCCATGCCTACAAACAAGCCCCCTGGCGCGTGCAACGCCAGTACGTGGGCGCATTTTTGCTTTTCGTCATCGTCGCTTCGATGATCGCCGCGCTGTACCTCAGCGTGACCGCCCGCGCGGCGGTGACCGGGCGCGAGATCCAGGAACTGCGTGTCGAGATCACCGGCATGCAACGCGCCAACGCCGATCTCGAAACACAGCTTGCCGATCTTACCTCTACGATCGTGATGCAACAACGCGCTTTTGCGCTTGGCTACCGTCCTGTCAAACCCGGTGAATTGGAGTATGTGGCTGTCTCGGGTTTCATTGCCCCGGAGCCATCGATCCTGCTTGCGGCGGAGGATGTGACAAGCCCTGAACGAATCATCCCTGAGGCATACACACAATCATTGATCGAATGGTTCGATGAACAGATCAAATTTGGAGGGGCAAAACAGCCATGAGACGGCAGTATGCCCTCCGTTCGATGACGCTCATTGCCGGGTTTGGGCTGGTCGCGCTGGCCGTTCTAGTGCAGATGATCCGCATTCAGAACAGTGAACAGGCGGCGATCTTTCTCTCGCAAGGCGACCAGTACGCGGGCGAGTTCCGTATGTTTTACCCGGAGCGCGGCGAGATCTACGACCGCAATGGTCACTTGCTGGCGGGAAATCGAACAGTATATGAAGTGGGGGTGAGCCTGTCCGAAATGGAAGACCCCGATGCGCTGGCGTTCACGCTTGGCACGTACCTCGGCTTGACGTATGAGGAGGTCTTCAAGAAATTGACTGAATCGCCGGAGTCCTGGTCTTATGTGGTTATTCAAGATTACGTGGACGCGAACATCGTCGCCGCGTTGCAAGAGCAGATCAAGCAATTGGAAACGGCGAAGGATTTCCGCTTGCAGGGCATTGCCTTCAAGCCGCACTTCCAACGCAGTTACCCGGAAACTTCGCTTGCCTCGAATGTGCTGGGGTTTGTCACCCGCGATGGTCGCGGGTATTTCGGTATCGAGGAAAAATACAACGATTTGCTTGCCGGCAACCCGGTGCAGGTGTGGGTGCCGCGCGACCCCAACAAAGCCACAGAGATTCCCCGCGTGCCCAACGGAACGACGCTCGTCCTGACCCTGAACCGCGATTTGCAAGCCAGGGTCGAATCCATTCTCGATGAGGCGCTGATCGAATACGGCGCGCAGAATGGCGCCATCGTGGTAATGGATCCTCGCAACGGCGAGATTCTTGCCATGTCGACCACGCCGCGCATGGATTTGAATAAGTACACCAATTATTTTTCACTGTATAACGACGGCAGCCAATACAACCGTTCGATCGGAACCGCATACGAGCCCGGCTCCGTAATGAAGGTGTTAACCATGGCGGCCGCGCTGGATATGGGACTCGTCAAACCTGAAACTACCTATGTGGATACCGGCTCGATTCAAGTGGGCGGCTTCACCATCCAAAATTGGGATAAAGAAGCATGGGGAGAACAGAACATGGTCGGTTGCCTGCAACATTCGTTGAATGTGTGTATGGCATGGATCTCCACCCAAATGGGTCCCACCGCTTTTTATGGATACATGGAGCGGTTCGGTTTTGGTCATCCCACTGGGGTGGATCTGGCAGGGGAGGCGATGGGCAGGCTAAAGACGCCGGGCGACTCGGATTGGTACAACGTCGACCTCGGCACCAACGCGTTCGGTCAAGGAGTCACTGCCACACCGTTGCAGATGCTGATGGCCGCCTCCGCGATCGCCAACGACGGCAAAATGGTCACGCCGCACATCCTATATTCGATGTTGCGCGACGGGCATCAATACAACGTCCCATCGCAATACGGCGGTTCGCCGATCACCGCGCAGACCGCGCACACGTTGAGCGAAATGCTGGCGCAGTCGCTGAACGCCGAATCCTCCGAGGCGTTATTGTCCGGCTATCGCGTGGCTGGCAAGACCGGCACTGCGCAAATCCCCACCGAGTTTGGTTATGATCCAAGCGTTACCAACGCGTCCTTCATCGGCTGGGGTCCTGTGGACGATCCGCAATTCATGATCTATGTGTGGCTGAACGCGCCGACCTCCTCGATCTGGGGTTCGCAAACCGCCGCGCCCACGTTTTCTAAAGTTGCCGAGCAGACTGTCATCTTGCTCAACATTCCGCCGGATAATGTCCGGTTCCAACTCACCTCGAAATAATATGCTCACGATTGCCGATGCCATCGAAGCCCTCACAGGCGCCCGCCCCGCCGCCGCAACGGTGATCACCGAAGCGGTGATCGACTCGCGCCAGGTGATTCCCGGCTCGCTGTTCGTCGCCATCCCCGGCGAAAAAGCGGATGGGCACGACTTCATCGCCGAAGCCTTCAAGCGGGGGGCATCTTTTGCTTTAACCCAGCGAGATGTGGACGCTTCTTTCCGGACCTTCGACCTGCGTACCGCCACCCCGGAATCCGTCGCCGCGCAAGATTACAGCATCCCGCTGTGTTTGCGAGTGGAGAACACGGTTACGGCATTGCAACAGATCGCGCGTTTCTGGCGGCGCAAGTTGAACTTGCGGATCATCGGCGTGACGGGCAGTGTGGGAAAATCGACCACCAAAGAGATGATTGCCGAGGTGCTTGCCACCCGCTTCCGCACGTTGAAAAGCCCCGGTAACCTCAACAACGAGATCGGTTTGCCGATGACCGTATTGCGCCTGAGTGAAGGGCATCAACGCGCTGTGATGGAAATGGGATTCTACGTGCCTGGCGAGATCGCCTTTTTGTGCGATATTGCCCTGCCGCAAGTGGGCGTGGTGACGAATGTTGGCACAGTCCATGCGGAACGCGCCGGGTCGCAGGAAGCCATCGCGCGCGGCAAAGCGGAATTGGTTCAGGCGCTGTCGCCGGCTCCCGAAGGCGTGGCAATTCTCAACTTCGATGATGCGTGGGTGCGCAAGATGGAAGAAAAAACGAAGGCGCGAGTCTTCTTCTATGGCTTGTCTCCCGAAGCGCACCTGTGGGCTGACCATGTGGAGGGGCTGGGCTTGGACGGTATCCGTTTTCGGATTCATTATCAAGGCGAAACATTGCACGTGAAGATCCCGTTGATCGGGCGGCATTCGGTGCATACCGCGCTTCGCGCCGCGGCGGTGGGTTTGGTGGAAGGGATGAACTGGCAGGAAATTCTCGAAGGCTTGAGCCAGGGTCATATGCAACTGCGGCTTGCCGCGGTGCGCAGTGAGACCGGCGCGTTATTGCTGGACGATACGTACAACGCTTCGCCGGAATCGATGCTTGCCGCGTTGAATTTACTGGATGAGTTGGATGGCAGGAAGATCGCCGTCCTTGGGGACATGCTCGAACTCGGTCCGTATGAACGAGGCGGGCACGAGATGGTCGGCTTACGCGCCGCGCAAGTGGCGGGGACGTTGCTCACGCTGGGCGAGCGCGCGCATATCATCGCCGAGGCGGCGCGTAAAGCCGGCATGAAAAAATCGTCGGTGCTGGAGTTTGACACCCTCGAACCGCTGGTGGACTGGCTGAATACGAATTTATCGAAGGATGATGTGGTGTTGATCAAAGGTTCGCACGGCTTGCGCATGGATCGCATCACCAACGTATTGGAAATACGCTCATGAGACATTCCGCGTTGGTGCTCGGACTGGCAATGTTTTCGTTCGTGATGACGGTGATCTGGGGCATGCCGTTGCTCCGCATGTTGCGGCACTTCAAGGTTGGCAAGATCATCCGCGTGGAGGAGCCGGACCAGCATCGCATCAAAATGGGAACGCCCACCATGGGCGGCGTGCTGTTCATCCTGCCTGTGTTGTTGTTGACGGGCTTGCTCAATGCCGCCGCGTTGATCGGCTTGGATGTGACCGGGCGCTCGGTATTGGTGCCTCTTATCGTGATGGTCGCGTTCGGCGCGCTCGGCGCGTTGGACGATTGGGAAGGTATTCGCGGTAAACGCCGCGGCGACGGGATGCGCATCCGCACGAAATTTTTGGCGCAGATCGCGCTGGCGGTGGGGACGGGCATCGTGTTGAAGTTCGTTCTCGATGTGCCGGATATGTTCCTGCCCGGGTATCGCCATGAAATCGAACTGGGCTGGTGGTACGTTCCGGTGGCGGCTTTTGTGATCGTGAGCGAATCGAACGCGGTCAACTTCACCGATGGGTTGGATGGTCTCGCCGGGTTGATCTCAGCCACCGCGTTCGCCGCGTTTGGCGGCGTGGCGCTGATCAGTGGGCAGGTCTATCTCGCGCAGTTCTGTTTCATTATCGTCGGCGCGTTGTTCGGTTTCTTATGGTTCAACGTGCATCCCGCCGCATTGATCATGGGCGATACTGGCTCGATGGCGCTCGGTTCCACGCTTGCCGTGGTGGCGCTGATGACCGGTCAATGGCCGCTGTTGCTCGTGATCGCCATCATTCCATTGAGCGAGGCGTTGAGCGTGTCGATCCAGATCGCATACTTCCGCCTTACCAAGGGCAAGCGTTTTTTCAAAATGGCGCCGATCCATTTGCATTTTGAATTGCTTGGCTGGAGCGAAACGCAGATCGTGCAACGCTTCTGGTTGATCGGTCTGCTTGCCGCGATGATCGGCATGGGATTGGCGTTGGTGTGATTTAGCGGTTGAGTAGCGAGCGCGGCTTGCGAGCGTATCGAAACCGCAGTAATTTGTAATTGGTAACTATTTTGTCATGAAAACAAACTGGAAAGATACCCGCGTGTTGATTTTAGGCGCCGCCCGGCAGGGGCTTGCCCTCGCGCGCTGGCTGTCGCTGCATGGTGCGCGCGTCACGGTCAGCGATATGCGCGGCGCGGATGAACTTCGCCTCGCGCGCGAATCGCTCGCAGAATATCAGATCGACTGGGCGCTGGGCGGGCATCCGCTTGAATTGTTGGATTCAACGGACGTGTTGTGCCTCTCCGGCGGGGTCCCGCTCACGCTGCCCATTGTGGCTGGCGCGCTCCAGCGGGGGATTCCCCTCTCGAACGATTCGCAGATCTTTATGGAAGTTGTGCCATGCAAAACGGTGGGCATCACCGGCTCGGCAGGCAAGACAACAACAACGACGCTGGTTGGCGAGATGGCGAAACTGGCAACCACAGATGATAGACCGCAGACCATGAGCGCATCGTCCATGGTCCATCGTCCACGATCATATGTCGGCGGCAACATAGGCGACCCGTTGTTGAATTATGTAGACGAGATGCAACCCGAGGATGTGGCGGTGCTGGAACTTTCGTCCTTTCAATTGGATCAGATGACGATCTCGCCGAACATCGCCGCGATTTTGAACATCACGCCGAATCATTTGGATCGTCACGGCACGATGGATGCGTATACGGCGGCGAAGAGTCGCATTTTGGAATTTCAATCGCAGGACGATATTGCTGTGCTGGGGCGCGACGACAAAGGCGCATGGAATCTGCGCGACAAGGTGAAGGGAAAACTATTCGCGTTCAGTTTGAATGAGTTGGAAGAAGGCTTGGACGGCGCCTATTTGCGCGAAGGATCGTTGAACCTGCGCGACGGCAAGTTGAATATCGCGATCATGCCGCGCGAGAAGATTCATCTGCGCGGAGATTACAACGTGGCGAATGTGCTTGCCGCGTTCGTCATCGGCTATGCGGCGGGCTTCCCGCTGGAGGCGATGGTTGAAGCGGTGAAGGATTTTCACGGCGTGCCGCATCGCTTGGAATTGGCGCGCGAGTGGAACGGAGTCCGCTGGTACAACAATTCGATCGCCAGCGCGCCCGAGCGGACGATTGCCGTTATCCGTTCATTTGAGGAGCCGATCGTGCTGTTACTTGGCGGGCGCGATAAAGACCTCCCCTGGGAGGAGTTGATGCAACTGGTGCGGGAGCGCGTTGCTTACACGGTGCTGTTTGGCGAGGCGGCGGAAAAGATCGAGAAAACTGTAGCCAGCCTCCCTGTCGGAGAGAAGCGTTGTGTGTTTTTCCGTGTGACGGGTTTACGCGAGGCGGTCCGCAAGGCGGCGGAAGTTGCCAGGCCGGGCGATGTCGTGTTGCTGTCGCCGGGCGGCACAAGTTTCGATGAGTTCAAAGATTTCGAGGAACGCGGAGAAAGGTTTCGAGCATGGGTTCAAGAACTTTCGTAAATGATCGTATCTCGTTTTCGTTGGCGAAGAGTCTCAGTCGCGGGTTGGATGTGCCGCTGGTTCTCACCGTGGTGGCGCTTTCCGTGTTTGGGTTGATCATGTTGTATTCCGCCTCGTTCGATTTTTCGTTCAATGAATATGGGTCGTCGACGTATATGTTTGCCCGTCAGGCGCGCTGGTTTGGCTTGGGAATCATCGGAGCGTTCGCGCTTTCGCTCTTCGATTATCACATCTGGCGCAGGGTGGGTGTGTTTGCCATGCTTGGCACAATCGGTTTGCTGGTTGGAGTGCTGTTGGTCAACGAAGCGCGTCTGGGCGCGGTGCGCGCTTTCCTCAACGGCTCGTATCAACCGTCTGAACTGGCGAAGTTGATCGCGGTGATCTATCTTTCGGTGTGGTTGTACGCGAAGCGGCACAGCCTGCATGATGTAACCTTCGGGTTAATTCCGCTGGGCGTGATCCTTGGAATGATCTGCGGTTTGATCTACCTGCAACCCGACTTGAGCGCGGCTGGCACGGTACTCATCCTTGGCGGTTTGTTGTTTTATCTCGCGGGCGCGGATATTAAACAGATCGTTTTTCTATTATTGTTGGCGCTCCTTATCGGCTGGGTGGTGGTGCAATTCAGCGCCACCGGGCGAGACCGTGTTGAATCGTTCGTTGCCGGCTTCCAGGATCCGACGAACGCGTCATATCACGTGCGGCGTTCGTTCGAGGCGATCATCAAAGGCGGCGTGTTCGGCGTGGGCTTGGGCGAAGCGGACACCAAGTTGACCGGTCTTCCGTTCGCGCCCACCGACAGTATCTTTGCCGTCGTTGCCGAGGAATTGGGTCTGTTCGGCACGGTTGTGTTGATGGCGTTATATGGCGCGTTGATCTGGCGCGGCTTGGTTGTGGCGCGTCGCGCGCCAGATATGCTTGGCACACTGCTGGCTTCGGGAGTGATCTTTTGGATCGGTCTGGAAGCGGCGATCAACATGGCGGTGATGGTCGGGTTGATGCCGTTTGCCGGGAACGCCCTGCCGTTCATCAGCGCGGGCGGTTCGAATTTGGTTTCCACTTTTTGCGCCATCGGTATTGTGTTGAACATCTCGCGCCAAAGCGGCGAGGTTTCAAAGATCGAAGAAAACGAATGGAGGTCATTCGGTGCGGTTATTGATTTGCGCCGGAGGGACGGGAGGCGGAGTGTATCCCGCGCTCGCCGTTCACAGCGCGTTGACGGCTAAAGTCACCGACGTGGACACGCTCTGGGTGGGGGGCAAGGGCGGTATGGAGGAATCTCTGGTGAAACGCCAGGGTATTGCCTTTACCAGCGTCCCTGCCGCCGGTCTGCACGGCGTCGGTCTTACCGCGTTGCCGGGCAACCTGCTCACGCTTGGACGCGGCATCCTCGCCGCTCGCCGCATCCTGCGCGAATTTCAACCGGATGTTATGTTCTTTACCGGCGGCTACGTTGCGGCGCCGGTCGCGATCGCCGGGGCATCGATACCGATCCTGCTCTATACGCCGGATATCGAGCCGGGGCTGGCGTTGAAGTCCCTCGCCCGCTATGCGGATGTGATTGCCGTGACAACGAGTCAATCGCAAAAGTTCTTTAAAAAGAAGGTGCGTGAAACAGGCTACCCGCTTCGCCCCGACCTTGCGCTGTGGGACCGATTGACAGCGACTCGTCACCTCGGCATCTCCGGCGAAAAACCCGTACTGTTGGCGTTCGGAGGAAGCAAAGGCGCGCGCTCCATCAACTTTGCCGTGATCAATCACCTGCGAGACCTGCTTGCCAAGTTCGAGGTCATTCACTTGACCGGCGACCTGGATTGGCAATATGTCAAACAAATGCGCGAGCAACTGCCGATGGAACTTGCCGCGCGTTATCATGCCATGCCCTACCTGCACGAAATGGGCGCGGCATTTGCCGTTGCAGATGTGGCTCTTACTCGCGCGGGCGCTTCGGTGTTGGGCGAGTTTCCGTTATTCGGGTTGCCTTCCATCCTTGTGCCGTATCCCCATGCCTGGCGTTACCAAAAAGTGAACGCCGAATTCCTTGCCTGGCGCGGCGCGGCGGTCATTTTGGAAGACCACCGCCTGAACACTGAATTGATGATGACCTTGAATGTTTTATTCGAGAACCGGAATAAATTGAAATCCATGCGGGCGGCGATGTTTGAATTGTCACATCCGCGCGCCGCGGAGAAGATCGCCAGCGCGTTAATCGAACTGGCAGGAGTGAAAAGCCTATGATGAGCATCAATATTGTCTTTTGGATGTACGTCCTGCTCTTTGGGTTCATTGGAGGCATGCGCGGCTGGGCGAAGGAACTGCTCGTCACATTCAGCGCCATTCTCGCGCTCGCCATCAACCACGTCTTGCGGAAGTTCGTTCCGCTGGTGGCGGGCATGCAGGATTCAGACATTAACTTGTTTTGGGCGCGCATCATCGTCCTGACCGTGCTTGTCTATTTTGGATACCAGACCGTGGTCAGCATCCAACATTTGGCATCGCGAGCGGTGCGAGAGCGTTTTCAAGACACGGTCATTGGCGTCCTGCTTGGCGGCGTGAACGGATATTTCATCGCTGGCAGTGTGCTGTTCTATTTGGACAAAGCGAAATATCCGTTTTCGCAGATTGTTACCGCGCCAACGGATCCGAACTTGCTCACCAAGATCAACGACATGATGCTGTACATGCCGCCTGCGCTCCTCGGCGATCCGGGCATCTACTTCGCCATCATCCTCGCCTTCGTGTTCATCATCGTTGTCTACATCTAAATCATGAACTATCTAATTATCTAACTATCTAACTACCAAACTATTGAACTAACATGACACACGTCCATTTCATCGGCATTGGGGGCAGCGGACTTTCCGCCATCGCCCGTCTCCTGCTGGAGAGCGGATACGCGGTGAGCGGCTCTGACCGCGCGCTGACTCCGTTTGCCGAAGAGGTGCGCAAAGCTGGCGCAAGCGTGTACGTGGGGCATCATGCCCGCAATGTGGCGGGAGCCGACTGGGTCGTGCGCTCCTCCGCCATCCCGGACGATAACCCCGAAGTGCAAGCGGCGATGCAGAAGAATATCCCCGTGTACAAACGCGCGGATTTTCTCGGTGAGTTGATGGCAGATAAGACCGGCATTGCCATTGCCGGCACGCATGGCAAGACCACCACCACCGCCATGACCGCCTGGGTATTGACCGAACTCAAACGCGACCCGTCATTCATTATTGGCAGTATGGCGAAAAACCTCGGCGTCAATGCCCGCGCCGGCAAAGGCAACTTGTTCGTCATCGAAGCCGATGAATACGACAACATGTTCCTAGGCTTGAAACCGCAGATCGAAGTGATTACCAACCTCGAGCACGACCATCCCGATTTCTTTCCAACCTTCGAGGCGATGACACAATCCTTCGAAACCTTTATTAACCTTCTGCCAGCCGACGGCACGCTGATCGTCTGTATGGAAGACGCTGGCGCAACATCGCTCATTCCATATGCGCGCAAAGCCGGCAAGAACGTCATTGCCTATGGCGCGCACATGGAGAACACCATCAGCGCGCCGCACTGGGTGATGGCGCGCGACGTGAAGCCCAACCAGCGCGGCGGCTTCGACTTCGTCGCCTCCTCCAACTTGAAGAGCGCCGGGCTTGAATCGGTGGAAGTGTCGTTACAGGCGCCGGGCGAGCACAACGTTCGCAATGCCCTGGCAACTCTGGCGATCGTGGATGTGCTGGGACTGTCGCGCGAAAAAGCCGCGAAGGCGTTGAGCAAATTCACAGGAACCGGACGCAGGTTCGAGTTGAGAGGCGAAGCGAACGGCGTCAGCGTGTACGACGACTATGCCCATCATCCCACCGAGATCAAAGCCACGCTGGCAGGGGCGCGGGCGCGTTATCCCGAACGCCGCATCTGGGCGGTTTGGCAACCGCACACGTATTCGCGCACGCAGGCGTTATATCTCGAATTTTCGCGCGCCTTCAAAGATGCCGATGAAGTCATTGTCACCGAGGTATACGCGGCGCGCGAACCGAAACAGGATTTCACCTCGGCGGAAATCGTCAGCGGAATGCCGCACCCCTCGGCGCGTTACATTGCCACGCTCCCGCAAGCAACCGATTATTTACTGAAGAATTTGCAACCCAACGACGTGTTGATCGTGCTATCGGCTGGCGATGCCGACCAGATCTGCGCGGAAGTTTTGAAAGCCCTACAGGAGAGATAACATGACCCGACAAACGCTTCAACTCCGGACCTTGGACCTGTTCCCCCTGCGGAAAGTTTTACTCGCCGCCGGGCGCGGTGTGCCCTCGCGCGTCCCCTCGTGGAATGCGGACGAACAACTCGCGGTTGAACTTATCGAGAAAATGAAATCTATGCCGGCGTTGGCAAACCCGTTTGCCGGGCTGGCTGTCGAATCGCCGCGACCGCGCTCTCGCGCCGCGATTCCGGAAATGGCGGGGAGTCATGCCTGAGAAAAAAGATAACGAAAAGCCCGAGATCTTCTTCCTGCCTCCGTTGAGGATGCTCCTTTCTTTCTTTGATAAAGACGCGCGCCGCAAGAAAACCGACCAGGCGCATGAAGATGAAAAAGAATCGAAGGAAAAAACGGTCGAGAAATTGATCGAGAAATTGAACAAGAAGGATGAATAGAAAGGAAACGCGCCAGCGCCCCGGCTGACTCGAAAAAACATGGTTGCCCTAGCCCGCCCCGTTGACCTGCTCATTGCCAAGTTCGGCGATATGGTGAAAGAGAATGTGCCTCTTGCGCCGTTTACCTCCGCGCGCATCGGCGGTCCCGCCGATATTTTCGTCACCGTCGATTCGGTTGCCGCGTTGGCGCGGGTTGTCAAATTTCTATGGAAGAACGAACTGCCGTTCAGCGTCATTGGCGGCGGCTCGAACATCCTCGTCAGCGACAAGGGTGTTCGCGGGGTAGTGGTGATGAACCGGGCAAAGAAAGTCAGTTTTCATGCCGGTGACCAGCCCTCGGTCACTGCCGAATCAGGCGTGGTGTTCAGTAACCTCGCCAACCGTTGCGCCTCGAAAGGATTTGGCGGCATCGAATGGGCGGCGGCTGTTCCCGGCACTATCGGCGGCGCGGTGTATGGCAATGCGGGCGCGTTCGGCGGCGATGTGGCTGGAAGTTTGCTCTCTACCGAACTGCTGACCGAAAACGGACGCGAGACATACTCCGTTGAACGAATGGGATACGGCTATCGCGCGAGTGTTTTGAAAAGCGGCGAGTTGAAAGCCGTAGTCCTGTCGGCAGAGTTGAGTTTGACGAATTCAACCAAAGAGGATGCGACGGTCAAGATCCAACAATTTAGCGCGCATCGCAAAACGACCCAGCCGCCGGGCGCGAGCATGGGTTCGATGTTCAAGAATCCCGCCGGCGATTATGCGGGCCGTCTGATCGAAATCTCGGGCTTGAAGGGAACCCGCATCGGTAACGCGGAAGTCAGCCCGTTGCACGGAAACTTCTTCGTCAATCATGGCGCGACGCGGGCGGAAGATATCCGCAAACTGGTTCAACTTGTGCAGAAGACCGTGAAAGAGAAGCAAGGCATTGAACTGGAGTTGGAGATCGAGATGGTTGGCGAGTGGTGAGTAGAGATATGAAAAAGAAACTTCGAGTGGCAGTGATCTTTGGCGGACGTTCCGGCGAACATGATGTTTCGCTGATGTCCGCGCGTTCGGTGCTGTCGGTGCTCGACCCCGCCAAATACGAAGTGACCCAGATTGGAATCACGCGTGACGGTCAATGGCTGACGGGCGCAGATGCGCTTGGAAAGTTCGAAAGTGGAAAGTTGGAAGAGCTTGAGCGGTTTATCCTTTCGCCTGACCCCTCCGATGTAACTCGTAGCTCGTATCCTGAAATTGACGTTTTCTTCCCCATCCTCCACGGCACCTTCGGCGAAGATGGCACAATTCAAGGTTTGTTTGAAATGGCAGACGTGGCGTACGTTGGCGCGGGTGTGACCGGCTCCTCTGTGGGCATGGACAAAGGCGTGTTCAAAGAAGTGATGCGCGCGAACGATATTCCTGTCGTCGAGTCTGTTTTGGTGTCGCGCAAGGATATCGAAAGAAACATGAACGCTGTCATCGAAAAGGCTGAGCAGATCGCCGGCTACCCGCTCTTTACCAAGCCTGCCAACCTTGGCTCCTCGGTGGGTGTGACGAAATGTCGCAACCGTTCCGATTTGCAGGAAGGCTTGATGGAAGCCGCATCGTTCGACCGGCGCGTGCTCGTCGAACGCGGCGTGAACGATGCGCGCGAGGTCGAGGTCAGCGTGCTGGGCAACGACGAACCATCCGCTTCGGTGTGCGGAGAGGTCCTGCCGAGCCGCGAGTTTTACTCGTACGAATCGAAATACATTGATGGAACCTCCGGCTTGGATATACCTGCAAAACTGCCCGCGGATGTTTCCGAACAAATCCGCGCTTATGCCGTGCGCGCGTATCAACTGATCGATTGCGCTGGCATGGCGCGCGTGGACTTTTTTGTAGAGAAAGAGACGAACAAGGTTTACCTCAACGAATTGAACACCATCCCGGGTTTCACCAAGATCAGCATGTACCCGAAGCTATGGGAAGCCACAAACCTGCCCTATGCAAAACTCGTTGACCGGTTGATCGAACTGGCGCTCGAGCGCAAAGCAGAACGAGATCGAACATCGCATACGTATCGGAGCCGCGCATGAATAATAAAAAATATATGTCCCGAGCCGAACTCGTCCGCTTGAGGCGCGAGAGCGAGCATGCTAAATCGATGGAACGCGCCGCGCGGGAAGCCACGCGTCCATTGAGCGCGGTGAAGCCTCGCGCTAAAGCCGCGCCAAAGCCAAAACAAAACAAGCGTCGATTCAATATTGCGTTAGCCATGCCGCGCGTCAACTTGAGGGCGATTCACCTGCCAACGATTCGGTTTCCGCGACCTCGGTTTGGCTGGCGGACATTTTCGCTCCTGTTGGTTGCCGTATTGGGGTTGGCGGTGTATTTTTCGTTCACCCGCCCTGAACTGCGCGTTTCGGAAGCGCAGGTGATCGGCAACCAAATTTTGACTCCCGCTGAATTGAATTCGGTGATGGGCGTTGCGGGTCAACCCATCTTTTTGCTGACCCCCTCCGAGTTGGAGACGCGCCTCTTGCTTAATTATCCGGAGATCTCCGCGGTGCGGGTGAATGTGTCCCTGCCGAACCTTGTCACAGCGCATATCGTCGAGCGCAAGCCGTTCATCCGCTGGGAGCAAAACGGCGCGTATACGTGGATCGCCGAGGACGGCGTTGCGTATCGTCCGCGCGGCGAGATGGTGGGGCTCATTTCAGTGGTGGCTGAATCAGCTCCCCCTGCGATCGGAGGCGGGACGGATCCGCTGGCGCCGACTCCGTATATCACGGCCGAGATGGTGCAGGCGTTGAAGGGGCTGGCGAGTCACGTTCCGCCCGGCGCGGTGATCTTGTACGATTCGGTCAACGGGTTTGGCTGGAACGACCCCCGAGGCTGGCGCGCCTATTTCGGCGCAACCGCCAGCGATGTGGAACTGAAGATGCGCGTGTATGAAACGATGGTGAATTCGTTGACGCAGCGCGGCATCCGCCCGGCGTTGATCAATGTGACGTACCCGACCGCGCCGTATTACAGGATGAATCAGTGAAGAGAGATGGATAGGTAAACAGGTAGACACGTAAACAGGTGAACATGGTGTTGTTGGGCGGATTTCTCCGCTTGAGATCACCGGTGAAGATGAAAAGGAAACATGGAAGAAATTGTAGTTGGCATCGACGTAGGCACGACAAAAATTTGCACCCTGGTGGGGCGCGTGGAGGAGGATAACCCCATCCGCATCATGGGTGTGGGCATCGAGCCTTCGGATGGAATCCGCAAGGGCATCATCGTGGACCTCGCCGCCGCGACGCAAGCCATTGCGCGTTCGGTGAAAAAAGCGGAATCGACCTCGGGGTTGGAGATCACCTCGGCGTTGGTGAGCATTGCCGGCGCGCATGTATCGTCGGTGAACAGTCGCGGCGTATCAGCCGTCAATGGGAAGGTGATCGAGCAATACGATCTCGATCATGCCATGGAACAGGCGCGCGCGGTCGCGATTCCCAATGACCGCGAGATCATCCACGTGATCCAACGCGGGTTCAGTGTGGATGGGCAGGATGGCATTCGCGCTCCGCGCGGAATGCATGGCTATCGGCTCGAAGTGGAGGCGCATATTATTACCGCCTCCGCCGCCACGGTAGATAACCTGCGTCATTGCGTGGGCGCAAGCGGCGTGAAGATTCAAGAGTTTGTGCTGAACCCGCTTGCCTCCGGTGAAGCCGTGCTTACCGAACAGGAACGTCAGATGGGCGTGGCGGTTTGCGATATCGGCGGCGGCACGGCGGATTTGGCGATCTACGTCAACGGCGATGTGTGGCATACGATGGTGCTCGCGGTTGGCGGCAATCACATCACCCAGGATATTGCGCATGGTCTGCGCTTGCCGTTTGCGCAAGCCGAGGAAGTGAAGAAGCAACAGGGTCATGCGGTGCGCAGCGAGGTTGGCTTGGAGGAGTATTTTTCCGTGAGACCGTTCGGCGAAGATAAGCCTGTGCAGATCAACCGGCAGGAACTGGCAGAGATCATCGAAGCGCGCGTGTCGGAGACCTTTGGGTTGATTCTGCAAGAGGTTAAACGATCGGGATACGACGGTCTGTTGCCGGCGGGCATGGTGTTGACCGGCGGCACGTCTGCATTGCCGGGCATCAGCCGCGTGGCGAGCGAGGTGTTGGGTATGCCGGTCCGCGTGGCGCAACCGGAGAATCTCTCCGGGCTGGTGGATCGGTTGAGGTCGCCGGCGTATTCCACCGGTGTGGGTTTGTTGCAATGGGCGCTTTCGATGCAGGATGAAGACACGAGCATCGGGCGCGACCGCCGCAGGAAAGGAGAATCACGCATGGGGTTTGGCTATATCAAGAAAATTGTCGGAAGGATTTTGCCGTAGCGAGAGGTTATCCGTCCTGAGTGGAACGGAGCGCAGTCGAAGGACGCTTCGACTACGGGACAACGATCATGTCCCTCCGCTCAGCGCGATGAATATAACTCTTAAAATTTTGAACTACGGAATCAAAAGCAAGTATCATTCAACCAATGTTTGATGGAGGCTCAACATGGACTCGACCAATAAGCAAGATAACCAGCAACAAACAGAAGCATTCGCCCGCATTAAAGTGATCGGCGTGGGCGGCGGCGGATCGAACGCCGTCAACCGCATGATCGACGAAGGTATTCAAGGCGTTGAATTCATCATCGCCAATACCGACGCGCAAGCGTTGAAGAATGCGAAAGCGCCCACGCGCGTACGACTCGGCGATAAGTTAACGCGCGGTCTCGGCGCGGGCGGCGACCCCGAAGTGGGGCGCAAAGCCGCGGAAGAATCCGCCGATGAGTTATATAAAGTCATGCAGGGCGCGGATATGGTGTTCGTCACCGCGGGTATGGGCGGCGGCACCGGCACCGGCGCGGCGCCGGTCGTGGCGCAAATTGCAAAAGAAAGCGGCGCGCTCACCATCGGTGTGGTGACGCGTCCGTTCACATTCGAAGGTGGGCGGCGTTTATCGTCGGCTGAAGCGGGCATCGGCAAATTCAAGGAACATGCCGATACGTTGATCGCGATTCCCAACGATCGCTTGTTGCAGATCGCGGATAAACGCGCTTCACTGCAAGACGCCTTCCGCCTCGCAGACGATGTTCTGCATCAAGGCATTCAAGGCATTTCCGAATTGATCACCATTCCCGGTCTCATCAACCTGGATTTTGCCGACGTGCGCGCGATCATGTCCGAAGGCGGCGCCGCCCTCATGGCGGTTGGAACCGGGACCGGCGACGAACGCGCGAAGAAAGCCGCCGAGGATGCGATCTCCTCCAAACTGCTCGACATCACGATTGACGGCGCGCGCGGCGTGCTGTTCAACGTCACCGGCGGCCCGAACATGACGCTCTTCGAGGTCAACCAAGCCGCGGCGATCATCCGTGAAACGGCTCACCCCGATGTGAACATGATCTTCGGCGCGGTCATCGACCCGAATCTGGGCGACGATATCCGCATCACTGTGATCGCAACGGGATTTGAACGCAATGCGATGCCGCGTCGCGCGCTCGAACGCAACACGCGCGAGAACAAGCGGATGGAACCTGCGGCGTTCTCGCGTCCGCTGGAATCGGTCTCGGTTCATGCCGACGTTCAGGCTGGTGAGGCGAAGTCAGCCTCTCTCCCGCCTGTGAACAAAGACGATCTCGACATCCCGACCTTTTTGCGGAATCGAAGATAAATAAAAATCAGACTTCACAGGTTTTTAAAAACCTGTGAAGTCTTGATAACAAATTCGGTCAAGTCCGCCTCCTTTGCCGGAGCGATTCGGGCGTGCCTGGGCGAGGCATGTCTGAATCGCTCTGCGCGTTTAATTTCTCACCGCTAAGAGCGCAAAGGGCGCGAAAAAATAAATGTTTTCTTGGCGTTCTTCGCGCTCTTAGCGGTTCATAAAGAATCATGATGTGCTAAAATACGCTCAATGAAAGCCAAACTCCCGCAGCCTGTTCACGAATCATACAAACGCCATCGCAGGGAAATGATGTGGCAGATTGTCCTCCCCATCGTGTTGACCGCGTTGCTCTTCATCGCCTTGATCGTTCTCATCAGCCTCGCTACATTCAACCAGGGCGGCGACGTGGGTCGCTGGGCGGCGATCTCCACCATTTGGATCGTGATCCCGGTAATGGTCGCAGGCTTGATCCTTCTTGCGCTGCTTGTCGCGCTGGTGTATCTGATGAAACGGTTGCTGGGAATCACGCCAACGTACACAGGTCTCGCGCAAGATTACGTGCATCTCGCCTCAAGTTACATCAAACGCGGAACAGAAATGGCGGTGAAGCCCGTGCTGTTCCTCGACGGCATCGGCGCGAGCCTCAAGGCGTTTTTTGGAAGGAAATAATCAATGAGACCTCACAAGTCTACAAGACCTGTGAGGTCTATCTGGAGAAATTAATATGAACAAAAACAAAACCCTGCTCCTCGGCGCGCTCCTCGGCGCGTTTGCCGGACTCATCGCTTCGATGTTGCTCAACCGCCGTGCCGAGAAGAACGAAAGCGAAACCGCCCTCACCGCCGGCGAGGGACTCAAACTCGGCATGTTGGTCTTCGGTCTCTTGCGGGCGATCTCGTCACTGGGGGATGAGAAGTAGTTCGCTGACGCATAGGTTATTTTCTCATGTTCATGGGGGTATAATTTGTCTGCAAGCAAAGAAAGGAGCGAGTCAGATGGCTCTCGAATTGCACGGAATTGTCAAAGGAAAACAAATAGAGTTGGAACGCGAAACAGGTCTGCCGCTTGGTTCGGCTGTTGTTGTGCGCGTCGAGCCGAAGCGTCTTACGCTGGAGGAAAAAAGGCGATTGGTGGATGTGGTTCTGGGTTCGTGGGGCGGCGATAAGAGTCTTAAAACCATCTTTTCCGAGATCGAGAAGTTGCGCGCTATAGCTCCGCCGCGTGAGGTCAACTTCGATGCGGCATCTTGATACGAATATCGTTATCGCTTATCTAACTGGCGATCAGGCCGTTGCAAAGCACATCAAAGACCTCCTGCCGGAGGTGGCAATCAGTTCGCTCGTGCTGGCAGAGTTGAGATTCGGCGCGCGTGCCTCGGTACGAACAGACGAAAACCTTGAACGATTAGATCAGTTCCTTCAAATTGTAGAGGTTGTAGATTTTGACGACGCAAGCGCTGATGCCTACAGCCGAATCCGTCTGTCTTTGCGCCGGATGGGACGTCCTACTGGTGAAATGGATTTGCTTATTGCATCTGTTGCCCTGGCGCACAATGCAATTTTAATCACTCACAACACCAAACATTTTGAAAATATCGAAAGGCTGAATATTGAGGATTGGCTGGCATGAAAACCTTCAAATTCTGGACCCTCGAAAAACAAACCATCCTCATCGAAGGGCGGAAGGAAGAGATCGCCTGCTACGGCGGATCGAACGTCTCTGTGGAGGATGCGCGGAGAGCCGCGCGGAAAAAGGCGGAAAAGGTCCAGCGCAAGATCGCAGGGGAACAGCAACTCTTTGAAGATTACCAAGTGGAGATCCGCGAGGAAGTGTTGAAAACGGTTGACGATCACGCCGTCATCACGCGGAATCGTTATGGGGCGCAAGTGTTGAACGTCGAGAGATTGATGATCCTCGATATTGACGAACCCAAAGCCGCTGGCGGACTTGGCGGATTGTTCAAGAAGAGAGACAAGCGTTCGCGTAAAGCCGAAATCTTCGACATGATTCGTAAGTTGGCGACGACAAAATATGGGCAATACGGCTTTCGCATCTACGAAACCTATCGTGGAGCGAGAGTCATCGTGCTGGGCAGGGACTTCGATCCGCGCGACGATGCCACGAAGAAGATGATGGTTGAATTCAACTGCGATTCGCTGTACGCGTTGCTATGCGGAAAGCAGGATTGCTACCGCGCGCGATTGACTCCCAAGCCCTCGCGCATCAAAGTGCGCGGAATTAAAGTTAAGTTTCCGCGCGAAGGAACTGATAACCAGCTCGAACAATGGCTCGCCGAATACGAAAACGCGAGCCGTAATTTCAGCGTGTGTAAATTGGTCGAGCAAATTGGCGCGTCACAGTCTGTGCCGGAGGTGGTGCGGCTTCATGATGAACTCACGGGGGTTGGGTATCCGCAAAGATTGGCGTAATTCATCGGTAGGGGCGGACGGCCGTCCGCCCCTGCAATTTATTCGCCTTTGATCCTCCCGATCAAATCCTCCGCCTTGAACGGTCCCTTTTCCGCGATCAACGCGCGGGCATCGCCAAGTTTTTTCCATACATTCCACAACAACACCCCGCGCACGCGTCCATCGGCGAGATAATAGATCACGCCTTGTTTGAATTTATCCTGCCAATCTACCACCGTTTCCATTTCACTGCTCATCTCGCCGACGGCTTCATACCCCAGCTCGAACAGATCGGAATAAAACATCGGCACGTGATTGTACGTCTCGTTCGCGCCCGCCATATTCCTGCCCGCGAGTTTTCCCATCGCCACGGCGTTGTCTTCATGCTCCACGCGCACGCGCTTGCCCAACGCGGTGTGAAAAAAGTTGACCGCGTCGCCCGCCGCGAAAACATCGGATGCCGAGGTTTGCAGATTTTCGTTCACGACGATCCCATTCTCGACGTTCAACCCAGCCTCCTGCGCCAGCGACACGTTCGGGCGGATTCCGATTCCCGCCACGACGCCGTCTGCCTCAATCGCGCGGCCGCTCCCCGTCTGGATGTTGAAGCGGTCTCCGTCCATTTGAACGCTTGCCACCGTGTCGCCGCTGATCACGTCCACGCCTTTTTCGCGGTAGTAGTCATTCAGGTGATGAGAAAGTTCGCTGGGGAAAACGCGCCCGCCGATGGCGTCTTCGAGGAAGATCATCGTCACTTGTTTGCCGGTCATGGCCAGCGCGGCGGCGATCTCCGAGCCGATGAATCCGCCGCCGATGACGACGAAGCGATTCTTTTCATCCGCCATTTTTCGCAGGCGTTGATAATGTTGAAAACTGCGGAAGTAAACGATATTATTCTCGCCGAACGGTAAACGGATCGGCGAGCCGCCGGTAGCGATCAACAATTTATCGTAAGTGTATTCATCCCCTTTGTCGTCTTTCACTGTTTTCTGTTTGGTATCGAGCGCGGTGACTTTGCGCCCGAGCAGTAATTCGGCGCGCTCTTCGGTCTTGCGCCAAATTTTTTCGACCGGGCGTCCCTTCCATAATCCTTTCGAAAGATTCGGTCGCATGTACGGCGGATCTGATTCCATGCTGATCAAGCCGATGGACCCCTCCGCGTCCAATTCGCGGATGCCGCGAGTCGCCGCGTCGCCTGCCAGTCCGCCGCCGATGATCAAGTATTTGTAGTGTTTCATGGTTGTCCTTTCGTTCGATCGGTGATAATAAAGCCAACATACTGACGAAACGACAACCTAATCTCTTCCCTCTTCGGTGAATGGACGGAAGATTTCCATCCAGTTTTCAGCATTGCCCAATGCGTCCCAGCCGAATTGTTTGTACAGTCCATGCGCGTCGCGCGTGGCGAGAGTCCAGCGGCGTAAGCCTTGCAGATCGGGATGCGACGTCACAGTTTCGATCAGCCACTTGCCGAGTCCATGCGAGCGATAGTCTTCATGGACGAAAACATCGCAAAGATAGGCAAAGATCGCGTAATCCGTTACCACGCGCGCGATGCCAATTTGTTTTTCGCCATCGTACAACCCAAAGACCAGCGAGTTTTCCAACGCGCGCTCCGTTCGTTCGCGCGGACGTCCCTTTGCCCAATAGGCGCGCGAGAGAAAATCGCAGATCGCGTCTACGTCGAGACGGGAATTGTCTGTGCTGATCGTGAATTGACCTCGATGCGCCTCAAATATTTTCCGCATGGCGTAAGTTTATCATGGGTGATACCATCGTTATCTCCGCGCTGAGCGGAGTGGCGCGTGATGTTCGCGCCGCGAAGTCGAAGCGCAGAAAATAGGAGAATCATGCTCAAGCCCATTCGCTGGAAGACCTTCCCTCGCGATTTTCTCGTCATCCAATTCGGTTTTCTTCTTTACGGCCTCGCGCTTGCCCTGCTCATCCGCGCCAACTTGGGGACAAGCACATGGCTCGTCTTCGAGATCGCGCTGGCAGATATTTTCGGGATCACCATCGGCAGGATGACTGTCTTCGTCGGGTTCACCGTGCTGATCCTCGCGTTGGTAATGCGCGAGAAAGTTGGCTGGGGCACATTGGGAAATATCCTCAGCATCGGTCCGTGGCTTGACCTGTGTTTGTCGTTGATCCCCTCCGCCACTGGGAATTTATTGTTGCAAATTCTATTCTTCTTCGCTGGCATCCTCGTGCAGGGAATCGCCACCGCCGTCTACATCGGCGTGGATGCGGGCGCGGGTCCGCGCGATAGCATGATGCTGGCGATCCATCGCGTAACGGGAGTCAGTATCCGCCTTGCGCGCGGCGCGCTTGAACTTGTGGTTGTCACCATCGGCTGGCTGTTGGGAGGTCCGCTGGGGGTGGGGACGCTCGTGTTCGCAATCCTGATCGGACCGTCGGTGCAATGGGCGTTCAAGTTGTTCAACGTCAAGCCGCACCAGCCGGAGCCTGCGGCAGTGGAAGCAACCGCAGATTGAATAATTTTGCAGTATCGGACACCAAGTCACGGAGTTTTTTATTGCCTTTCTCCGCGTTTCTGTGACTCAGTGGTTTGATTTCCAAGTCTTGGCTAAAACTCATCTACATACTTTTAGCGTACCTGTGTCCAAAACAGATTTTCCGCTTAGTACCGATAAAGATTACAATCTTACCTGGCCTGGCAGCGTAAACGTTGCCGTACTTTGCCATCTATGGAGTTAACATGACAGACGAAACGCGCATCGATCAACCTTTGCCAACGGTCCCGGAACCTGCGCCAACGAATCGTTCGACAGGCGCGTTGGTCTTGTTCCTGTTGTTTGCAATCTTCATGCCGATTTGTTCATTCATATACCATTTTACGCTGTGGTCCATGGAGCAATCGGCGATCGCCTCCGGCAGTCTTTCGAGCCTCGCCTGGTTCGGGCTGATCGGGCTGGCGGCACAGGCGATTCTCCTTTCGGGAATCATAGTTGCGTTGTGGCGCTTCACAAGCGATGAGCGTTTCAAGCCGGTCTATGCCGGCTGGCTGGGCGCCTCATTGATTGCTTTCCCATCGTTGACGTTGCGCTTGCTTGGTCCGAACAACGACCAGGCTGGTTTCCTCCTCCAAATTTTGATTTGCCTCGTTGCGGCATTCGTCCTTACGCGGGTTCGCGGAATCAAACTGGATTGGCGCGCCGGGAAAATCTCAACGGCTCTTTTTCTCGCCGCGTTTGGCGTCGCTCCGTTCGTTATCTACGGCGCGCTCGGGTCCCCAACGGATGCGATCCTTGCCCTCATCGCGGGGCTGTCGTTCGGTTTATGCGCCGCGCTGACAATGGAATCTACCACGGGGAATAAATTCCTCGATGTGTTCGGCATTGGGGCAACGTTATCCCTGCTGGGTTCCGCTCTCGGTTACGATGGTTCGCAACTGATTTTGCTTGCCATCCTTCCGCCATTTGCGTTTGCCGTTGCCACGGTGATGCCCTCGCGCGCGGCGGGAATGATCCTCGTTGGCTTGCTCTGCTGGGCGGGCTTGGTATTTTTCGATCCCACCGAATTAACCATCGTGCTCGGCGATATTCTTACGCTTGCCACCAAGGCTGTTGGCATTGTCATCGGCTTGGGGCTGGCGGTTGGAATCGTCGGGCTGGTTGCGAGTCTGGTAGCCGGACCAGGTTCCCCGTCCGGTGTGAAGCGCGCGTTGGGTTGGGTTGGCGCCGGCGCGGCATGGCTGGCAGTCATCCTGTTATTTTTCTTCGGAGGGCATCCCGGGTTTTACGGCGATCGCCTCTTCGTCATCCTAAAAGATCAAGCGGATTTATCGAGCGTGCGTCAGATCGTGGATGTCGACGAGCGCAGGACAGCCGCGTATCAAACGCTCACTGCTCATGCCAATCAATCGCAGGCTGGTTTGCGCGAAACATTCGATGCGGTGGGTGTGGAGTACACGCCGTATTATCTCGTCAACGCGCTGGAGGTGCGCGGCGGAACGCTCGTGCGGCTGTTCCTGTTTACCCGCCCAGAGGTGGATCGCGTTATTCCTAGCCCGCGCCTGCGCCCGGCGCCTGTGGTCGAAGCGCTGGCGATGGGCGGCGGTACTGAAAACCCTCCCAGCGAGACGCAATGGAATGTGACAATGATCGGCGCCGACAAAGTATGGGACGAGTTTGGCGTAACGGGCGAGGGGATCGTTGTCGGGCAATCAGACAGCGGCGTGGATGGGACTCATCCCGAACTTGCGGAGCGCTATCGCGGCAACGCTTCGGGCGACGATTACAACTGGTTCGACCCGTGGAATCACAAACCCTCCCCCTACGATGATGGCGGTCACGGCACGCACACCCTCGGCACGATCCTGGGGCAAAATGGGATCGGCATTGCGCCCGGCGCAGTGTGGATCGGTTGCGTCAATTTGAATCGTAATCTTGCAAACCCCGCCTTGTACCTGGATTGTATGCAATTTATGCTCGCCCCGTTTCCGCAGGGTGGCGATCCCTTTACCGATGGCGACCCAACGCGCGCCGCCGATGTCTTGAACAATTCGTGGGGATGCCCCGAACTCGAAGGATGCGACCCCAACGCCTTACTCTATGGCGCGGATCATTTGCGCGACGCGGGAATCTTTGTGGTGGTCTCGGCTGGCAACGACGGACCAAGTTGCAATACGGTCAACGCGCCGTTATCGTTGTACGACTCGGTCTTTTCGGTGGGCGCCATCGACCAGTTCGGTGATATGGCTCCTTTCAGTAGTCGAGGTCCCGTCACTGCCGACGGTTCCGGTCGTATCAAGCCGGATATCGTCGCGCCGGGCGTGGATATTCTCTCCTCCACACCGGGCGGCGGATATGGATTCGCCAGCGGCACATCGATGGCGGGACCTCACCTTGTTGGCGTAGTCGCCCTATTGTGGTCGGCAGACCCATCCCTCATCGGCGATATCGACCGCACTGAACAACTCATCATCGAGACTGCGCGACCTTACACTGGGGATACATCGACTGGTTGTTTTGAAGGCGGCGCGCCGAATGCCGCGTTCGGTTACGGCTTGGTGGATGTTTATGCGGCGGTGAAAGCCGCTTTGGATAAATAAAGTTCGCGCAGACGCTGAACGCCCTCTTCGATCTTGTCCGCTTCGTACATGACAAAGCATAGCCGCATGTAATTTTTCAATCCGCCATTGCTTGAGAACAACGCGCCTTGGCGGAAGTCCACGTTGAACGCGCCTGCTTGTTTGCGGAGCGCGCCGATGTCCATGCTATCGGGGAATTTCAGCCAGAAGAAATATCCGCCGCGAGGGATGGTGTACTTGGCTTGGGGCAGATGACGACGCAGCGCTTCATCCATCACTTGAATTTGACTCAGATAAATTTGCTTTAGCCTCGCGATATTATTTCCCAGCCCACCCGATTCGATGACCCCGCGTAGAATCGCGGACGTGAACGGATTCAACCCTCCGCCGCTGTCCATGAGTCCGCTGTTGGCGAATCGTTTGATGATATCTGCGTGTGCCTGCATCCATCCGAGTCGCAGACCTGGGGCGAGGATCTTCGAGAACGATCCCAGCGAGATGACGTGTTGCGAGTCAACGAACGCGCCGAAGGGTTTGGGCGGTTGCTCCGAGTAATTCAATAATTGATAGACCTCGTCCGCGACGATGAGGAAGTTATGCTTCTCCGCGAGTTGCACGATCTGTTCGCGGCGTTCCTGCGTCAGAGTGTAGCCTGTTGGGTTTTGAAAGGTCGGGATGAGATAAAGGAATTTCGGGGGCAACGAAATAATTTTCTTTTCGAGAGACTCGGGGATCAGACCGTGTTCGTCGGTTTCGACAGAGACGACATTTAAATGATGGTCCGCGAAAATTCTGAGCGCCAAAAAATAGGACGGCTCTTCGACGAGGATCGTGTCGCCGGGCTTCGTGAAAAATGTGCAGACCAAGTCAAGCGCGTTCGAGATGCCCGTTGTGACGAACAAGTTTTCAGCGCTCACAGAGAAGCCGTAGCCAGCGCCGAGAAAATCCGCCAACGCCGCGCGGAAATATCCATTGCCCTGCTCTACGCCGTATTGCAAAAAGGAGTTGTCGCTTTGCGATAGAGTCTGTTGCGCGGACTCGCGAATCATATCAAGCGGCAGTACCGAAAGCGGCGGGTTGCCCAAGCCGAGATCAATAACATCGAGCGGAATTTGCGTTTGGACGACGGGGAGGGGTTTCATGGCGCAAGTATAATTGGGTTTGTTATAATCCCCTCCAACCCAACCTCAGGAGAAACTCTTCATGCCTAAAAGCAAGGGTTCGGATCAACTTCCCCTCGCCAAAGAAGAAATCCTCAACGATTACCGTCTTGCCTACCAAAGCAGGCAGGCTTCGCTTATTGGGCGGCGCGAGGTGTTGAGCGGCAAGGCAAAGTTCGGCATTTTTGGCGACGGCAAGGAACTTGTCAACATTGCGATCGGGCGCGCGTTCCGCAAAGGCGATTGGCGCTCGGGATATTATCGTGACCAGACCTGGATGTTCATGTTGAACGTGATGAGCATCCAGGAATTTTTTGCCCAGACGTATGCACACGCCGATGTGAATCACGAATCCAACACGGGGGGACGTTCGATGAACGCGCATTTTGCGAACCGCTACATCAACCCCGACGGCACATGGACGAATCAAACTGAATCATATAACACCGCGGCAGATGTTTCGCCGACGGGCACACAGATGCCGCGCGCTGTCGGTCTTGCATACGCTTCGGTGGTGTATCGCGGACTTGAAGTCAATAATCAATTCACGCGCAACGGAAACGAAGTTGCGTTCGTGAGCATCGGCAACGCGTCTTCATCTGAGGGAATGTTTTGGGAGGCGGTCAATGCCATCGGTGTTTTGCAAGCGCCCGCGGTCATCGTTGTGTATGACGACGGTTATGGCATCTCCGTCCCGAACAAATTTCAGATGGTCAAGGAAAACATGTATGAAATTTTGCGTGGCTTCCAGCGCGACCTCGATTGCAACAACGGCTACGATCTCTACCAAGTGCGCGGATGGGATTACCCCGCGTTGCTCGAAACGTTTTCCAAAGCGGCGGGCAACGCGCGCGAACATCACGTCCCCGCGTTGGTGCATGTCAACGAGATCACTCAGCCGCAGGGACACAGCACAAGCGGTTCACACGAGCGATACAAGACTCCCGAGCGACTCAAGTTCGAGGAAGACTTTGACTGCGTCCGCAAATTGCGCGAGTGGATCATAGACAACCGCGTCGCTTCGGACCTCGAACTGGTCGCCCTCGAACAAGCGGACTACGAAGCTGTGGAGGGAATCCGCAAACTGGCGTGGGACGCGTATTTGAATCCGATCCTTGAGGAGCGCGGTCACGTGATGGATATGCTCGACGAGATCGCGGGGAGTTCGAGTCACGCGTCAGAGTTGAGTCAGCTCAAAGAACGGCTGGCAAACATCCCGTCGGTGGCGAGGCGTGATGTCCATGGCGCGGCGCATGAGGCGTTGCGAATCCTGCGCGACGAAGCGAATCCGTCGAAGCAGGTTTTAATCCAATGGAAAAATGAACAGGATGCGATCAACGTGGAGCGGTACGGCTCGCATTTGTACGGCGGCAGGGCGGCGGTGAAAGAGGTGAAGCCTGAGTATTCCGCGTCGTCGCCGACGATGATGGGATTTGAAGTGATCAACGCGGCGTTCGATTCGATTTTGGGGCGCGACTCGCGTGTGGTTGCGTTTGGTGAAGATGTCGGTTTTCTCGGCGATGTGAATCAGGGTTTCAAAGGGATGCAGGAAAAATATGGCGTACTGCGCGTGACCGATACAGGCATCCGCGAGGCGACGATCATGGGGCAGGCGATCGGCATGGCAATGCGCGGACTGCGACCGATCTGTGAAATTCAATATCTCGATTACATTTTGTACGCGTTGCAAGTGATGTCTGACGACCTTGCGAATTTACATTGGCGCACCGCAGGCGGGCAAGCCGCGCCTGTGATCGTGCGGACGCGCGGTCATCGCTTGGAGGGCATCTGGCATTCGGGTTCGTTGATGGCGGGGTTGATCCATCTCGTGCGCGGAATGAATGTGCTGGTGCCGCGTGATATGACTCGCGCCGCTGGTTTTTATAACACGTTGTTGAAATCGGATGAGCCTGCTGTTGTCGTTGAAGTGTTGAACGGTTATCGCGTGAAGGAACGCCTGCCCAATAACATCGGCGAGTTCACTGTTCCGCTTGGCGTGCCTGAAGTGATTCGTGAAGGGAGCGATGTTACCCTCGTCACCTATGGCGCATGTTGCCGCATCGCGCTTGACACGGCGGAGAAATTGTCGAAGGTTGGCATTGAAGTTGAAGTGATTGATGTGCAATCGCTGTTGCCGTTCGATATTCACGGAAAGATCGTTGACTCTTTGAAGAAGACCAATCGCGTTTTGTTTTTGGATGAAGATGTGCCAGGCGGAACGTCCGCGTATATGATGCAGGAAGTGATTGAGAAGCAGGGCGGGTATTTCCATTTAGATTCGCCTGCGAGAACTTTATCAGGCAAGGCGCATCGTCCCGCGTATGGTTCAGACGGCGATTATTGGTCGAAGCCGAATGCGGAGACGATCTTTGATGCTGTTTATGAGATGATGAGTGAGGTTGATCCTGAGAAGTATCCAGTGATTAAGTGAACAGTTATCAGTGAGCAGTGAGCAGTGAGCAGTGAGCAGTAAGCAGTAAACAGTGAGCAGTAAGCAGTAAACAGTGAGCAGTATTGGAGGTTGAGATGAGCGGATTGAAACATGCGGAGAGTTTTCGAGATTTGATCGTGTACCAAAAATGTCGAGCGCTGGCAAAAGAAATAAAAGAACTTTCTCAGTCTTTTCCGCGGGACGAAAAATTTTCGTTGACCGATCAAGTCCGTCGTTCGTCGCGCGCGATTGGAGCTAATATTGCCGAATCATGGGCAAAACGGCGTTATGAAAAACATTTCATCAGTAAATTGACCGACTCCGATGGCGAGCAAATGGAAACCCAGCATTGGATCGGCACTGCAATGGATTGCGAATATATTGATCAAAAGACAAACGACCAGTTGATCGTAAAATGCCTCGAGGTCGGACGAATGCTCAACGGCATGATGGACAAAGCCGATATGTTTTGCGGCGAACCTCCGCGAGGCGTGCGCGAAGAAGCCGCTGTCTATTTCACAGAACCCGACGACAAAGACACCGACGACTGATAACTTATCACTGTTCACTGATAACGGAGATTCACATGGCTACTAAAGTACTTGTCCCATTGCTCGGCGAAGGCGTTGAGGAAGTTACTGTCATCAAATGGCTCAAAAAGGAAGGAGACTCGGTCAAGGAGTTGGAGCCGCTTCTTGAAGTGAACACTGACAAAGTGGACACTGAAATCCCCGCGCCCGCGTCTGGGACGGTGTTGAAGATCATGGCGGAGGAGGGAGTCCCTGCGAAGGTGGGGGCGGTGTTGGCGTTTATTGGGAAGGCGGGGGAAACGGTGGAAAGTGGAGGAGTGGAAAGTGTTTCGGCATCGAAAGTCGAGTCACAAGTCGAAGGTCAAAAGTCTGTGCAAAAACCTTTGACCTTCGACGTTCGACCTTCAACCGATTTAGGTTTTATCTCCCCTGTCGTTGCAAAGATCGCGGCGGAGCATGGGGTTAATTTGCAACAAGTGGCTGGCACGGGGTTGAACGGGCGCATCACGAAAAATGATGTGCTGAACTTCGTGGAAAGTGGAAAGTCGAAAGTCGAAAGTCGAATCTCACAACCTGCAACCTTCCAACCTTCCAACCTTCAACCTGGAACTTTGATCAAACACTCTCCCATCCGCAAGTCCATCGCGGAGCATATGGTCATGTCCAAGCACACATCGCCGCATGTGTTGACCGTGATGGAAGCGGACATGGGACGAGTCGCCAAGCATCGCTCAGCCAACAAGGAAATTTTCTCGCGTGATGGAGTCAACCTCACATTCACGGCGTACTTTATGACGGCAATCGTCGCGGGGTTGAAGAGTTATCCCATTGTCAACTCGTCATGGTCGGATGAAGGCGTGCTGGTTCACAAGGCGGTCAATCTCGGCATGGCAACTTCGCTTGGCGAGGATGGGCTGATCGTGCCTGTGATCAAGGGCGCGGATAATTTGTCCCTGCTGGCGATGGCGCGGGCAGTGAATGATCTGGCGAACCGCGCGCGGACGAAGAAACTGCAAACCGACGAAGTGAAAGGCGGCACGTTCACGCTGACGAATCACGGCATCAGCGGATCGTTGTTCGCGTTTCCAGTCATCAACCAGCCGCAATGCGGGATTTTAGGAGTTGGCGCGATACAGAAGCGCGTGGTCGTTATTGACGATGCGATTGCCATCCGCCCGATGGTGTATCTGTCGTTCGTGTTCGATCATCGCATTTTGGACGGCGCGTCCGCGGATAATTTTTTGATGAAGGTGAAGGAGACGTTGGAGGGGTGGAGTTAGGGGGAAAGAGTGAGAATCAAGAGGATTAGAGGATTAGAGATTAGAGACTGGAGACTGGTTGAGTGAGCGAACATAAAGACCATGCGAGTGTGAAGATTCATCCACCTGTATTGTTGGTGATTCATATTTTTATTGCATGGTTGCTGGGCAGATTTATCGCGTTGCCGATTGTTGTTTCGCCATTATTCAAAAGCATCGGCTTGGGATTGGCGGGAATCGGATTTCTGCTTGGCTTGCTTTCGTTATACGCTTTCACCAAAGCGCGGACGACGTTGAATCCGCATGGGTCGGTGAGGGCAATCGTTTCAAGCGGAGTGTATCGCTTCACGCGCAACCCGATCTATCTCGGCATGGTGTTCATGTTGATCGGCTTCCCGCTTGCGTTCGGGAATGTGTGGGGAATCCCGCTTGCGCCAGTTTTTATTTTGCTGATGAACAAACTGGTCATCGAGCACGAAGAGGCATATCTGGAGAAAAAGTTTGGGGAGGCGTACACAGGCTACAGGTCCCGTGTGAGGCGGTGGTTGTAATTAAGTCGAGTTGAAAAATGATAAAAACCCTGAAATACCTGCCTAAAATATGGACCGCTTTGACTTTCCTTTTATTGATCAGCATTTCAACGCTTCTATTCTTCGGTAGAAATTTTCAAAACTTAAGACAAGAACCAATTTTAAATGTACTGCCTGATTTTTACGATCACGTATCAAACCTGTCAATTTCTTTTATTGGTTACATAACGATCGGCTATTTTGGATTAATGAACGACATGAAAACCAAGCAAATGATCGTAATTGGAATTGCGATCATTATGATCAATCTGGTAGTTGAATTTTTCATTTCATTTTTAAATACATCCGATTGGATCGATGCTGTTTATGGAATATGCGGAGTAATGTTTGGATTTATATTCCTCTTCACTGCAAAGAAAAGCGGATTTAAATTGAATGATTTGTAAAATGAACACCCAACATGTGCCGCATGAGGCAGTGACTGTAATTAGAACGCGCGTTCTGTTATAATCGGGACAAAAGGAGCGTGTGTCATGTCTATTCAAAAATCCGAAATCAAACTCGATGTGAACGGAAAGAAGGTCAACGCGTATCTTGCCTCTCCCGAGAAAGGCGGACCGGGCATACTTCTCCTTCACGCGTGGTGGGGGTTCAAGCCGTTCTTCAAAGAAGTGTGCGACCGCCTTGCCGAACAAGGGTTTACCGTCCTCGCGCCCGACTTGCGGGACGGTCAGATTGCCAAGACGATTGACGAAGCCAAAGAGTTGATGGAGAAAAGTGATGGTCAACTCGTCGGCGACACGGTGATGGCGGCGAAAGATCATTTGCGCGGATTGGTGAATGGCAAGATCGGCTTGGTTGGGTTCTCGATGGGCGGAGCGTGGGCATTGACCACTGCCGCATACAAGCCTGAGCAAATCGCGACTGTTGTCCTCTTCTACGGCAACGAAGGCATCGAATATGGAAAGGTCGCCGCCAAAGTGATGGGGCATTATAGCGACAACGACGAATGGGAGCCGAACGAGTACGTGGAGAACACATTCGCCGAGTTCAAAAAGGCGGGCGTGGACGCGACGCTTCACATCTACCCCGGAGTTGCCCACTGGTTCGTCGAGTCTGATCGCCCCGAATACGACGCCGCTGCCGCGCAGTTGGCGTGGGAACGGACGTTTGAGTTCTTGAAATCAAATCTGTAGATCGCATTTTTAACGCGACAATTCGTATCCATGCTATGATCGCGCTATTTGCTCTTATCTAAAATAATCGAGCAATAAACCAAACCACTGAGACACGGAGACACAGAGAAAAGCAATTAAAAAACTCTGTAACTCGCATGTCTCGATGATTTTTGGGAGTGTCTCCGTGGTTCAAAATGAAGCGGAAGGATTGCTCGGTTTAATTGTTGATCTGCAATGAGCGCGATTTACTGTTTTAATAGCGCAATGTAGCGAATAAGATATTCCCCCATCAACTTCCAAACGTAACGAATCCTTTACCCCGCGTGAAGAGCCAATTGTTCCATCGTCGCCACGGGAAACGTAAAGTGGAACGTTGCACCCCTGCCCGAATCGCTTTCGATCCAGATATTTCCCCCGTGTCCTTGCACTGCAAGCCGGCAGAAGGCAAGGCCGATTCCCAACCCGGGCTTGTTCGAGCCGCGCATGCGCGTAAATTTGTCGAAGACGCGTTCCTGTTCTGCAGGCGGGATACCCGGTCCCGTATCCTTCACCCACAGATGTACCCAGCCATCTTCATGTTGCGCGCCAACCTGAATTTCGCCTTCGGTAGGTGTGAATTTACTCGAATTTTCCACGAGGTTGATCAACACGCGCCGCGCCATATCCTCATCCACCCAAATGTGCGGCAGGGAGGGAGGCAGGATGGATTCGAGTTTTTGCCGGCGCCCGTCTGCAACGGGTTGCATATCCACCACCGCCTGCTGGATGAGAGTCAGCGCATCCACAGGTTTCTGGTTGACGACAGGCTGCCCTGACTCGAGGCGGTTCACATCCAATAAAGAGTTGACCAGGCGTTGGATGCGCTCGGTGGAATTCTCCGCGATCTTGATAATGGCGAGCACCGTATCGCGATCTTTCTCCGGAACCATCGTGTACAAAATATCAAGGCTCGACGAAATATTGGCAAGTGGCGAACGTAGGTCGTGATAGATCATCGAGGTCAGATCGCCGCGCAGGCCGTCGAGTTCTTTCCTCTGTGTGATATCGCGCAGGATCCATTGGATGGCGTCCGCTTCCTCGAACTCGATGCGCCGCGCGTGGACTTCGATGGGCACGTGTGAATCATCCTCTTTGCTCAACGAAGATTCGTAGGTGCACATGCGGTTCTCGCGCAGGGTTTCGAACTCCATCCCCGTTTTATTCCAATTCACCTCGTGAAGTTGGTCGATACTCAGGGTGCGCAGAGTCTCATCACTGTAGCCGCTTAACAACACCGCCTGGCGGTTGGCTTCGAGCATCCTCCCATCCCAATCGGTGATGACCATCGGGTCGATACTGTCTTCAAATAACTCGCGGTAACGCTGATGTGCGGCTTGCAGTTTCTCGAACAGTTGCGCATTCTGGATCGCCGACCCCGCCAGACCGCCGATGCCCGCCATCACGAGCAACGCGTCGGGGTCGAAGGATTTCGCAATCGGATTGATCGCCACAAGAACGCCGATCACGCGTCCCTGCGAATGAATCGGGGCGACGAGCAGGGCGCGCATATCGATGCCGCCGAATCGGTCTTCGTTGTGGAAATCCTTTTCGTGGACGAGGTCGTTTGCCACTACGCCGCGTCCATCGCGCGCCGCGTGACCTACAATGCCCACACCCAATGCGGTCTTTCGGCCGAGGATCAACCCTGCGTTCTGCCCGGTTGCTGCGCGAAAGACAACGTGTTCATCCTCGATCATGCCGAGCGCGGCGGTTTCCACTTGTAACGCTTGAATCGACTGGATGAGAATGCGTTTATGCAGATCCTCCATGCGAAGCGAAACATTCATTGACGACGCGCCTTCGGCGAGGGCGGTCATCACGCGCGCCTGTCGCTGACTTTCGGTATACAAACGGGCGTTGAGAATTGCAATGCCTGCTTGGTCGGCAATGGCTTGCATCAGGTCGAGTTGTTCGGTAGTAAAAGCGTTGGGAGCAGTATGTACCAACGTGAGAACCCCTACTAATTTTTCGCGCGCCTGCAACGGCACACAGATTGCTGATTTCACCCCGGTTTTGTTTAGCGTATCGTCTGGGCGCATCAACCAGCGTTCGTCCTTGCTGGTATCAGGGATATATACGCCGCGCTTGTTGCGAACCACCCATCCCGCCAGCCCTCGTTCCATCGTGTCGCGCAATTGCTGGGTGGTATGCTCGTGGACTTGCGACCCGTACACGATCGTCGCATCCACGGCTTTGCCCGAATCATCCAATACAACTACACTGCATCGTTCGCCGCCTACGTTCTGGATGGCTTCGTACAACACTCGTTGCAACACTGTGCGTAAATCAAGCGCGGTTGCCACCTCGCGGCTAACGTTGTAAAGCAGTTCGAGAAGAGCGCGTGTGCGATCCTGTTCGTTTTTCGACATACGTCTCGCCAAAGTATAGCACACTCCCCTACGGTACAATTGTCCCATGTCTCTCGACCTCCTGCGTATCCAAGCCCTCTGCTTTGATGTGGATGGCACCCTCAGCGACACCGACGATCTCTACAAGGAAAAAGTCCGGCGTTTCTTTCCCCAATTTCTATTTGGCGACCCTGACCACGCGGCGCGTCGCTTCGTGATGTGGGCGGAAGCGCCCGGCAATGCCCTGCTTGGGTTCGCCGACACGCTTGGCATCGACGATGAAATGGTGGCGATCATCGATTGGATGTCGCGGCATCGACATCACTCCGCGAAAAAATTCCTGCTTGTGCCGGGCGTCGATAAAATGCTGGCGCAACTCAAAGGCAGATATCCGATGTCAGTCGTCAGCGCGCGCGATGAAAAGGGGACGATGCGCTTCCTCGAGCAGTTCGACCTCGTGAAATATTTCGATGCGATTGTGACCGGACTCTCGGCGGAACATACGAAGCCTTACCCCGATCCTATCCTGTTTGCGGCAAAAAAGATGGGCGTGAAGCCTGAGGGATGTTTGATGATCGGCGACACCACCGTAGACATGCGCGCCGGCAAGTCGGCGGGCGCGCAGACGGTGGGAGTGTTGTGCGGCTTTGGGGAAAAAGAAGAGTTGTTGCGTTTCGGCGCGAATCTAATTCTGGAAAGTACAAGCGATCTTACGAGTGAGTTAATTCGCAACTGATCGCAATCGCAGAGCGACAACTTCGCTCCATATTAATACAGCCAACATAAAAACGTAAAAAGCCGCGCCTTTGAGCCAGAAGGCGGGAAATGCCAGCGCGACCGTAATCCACGTATAGGCAGATAAATTTTTCCAGCGTTCATCTTTTTGAAATGCAAAGCCAAGCAGAATCATCGCGGGCATGAGCGTGAGACCTAGAATCACGAACGAGAGGTCGTGCAATCGTCCATGCCAGGTGGCGGGTGTGACGCGGTTCGTCGGGTCGGTGGTGAACGCGAGACCGGCGAGGGCAAGCCCGGCGCAGGTCAACGCGAGGGTGGCGAAAAAGGTCAACGATGTGCGAGGCAGGCTTGTCTTGAGCTGAGTCGAAAGGCTGAGGCGGAGCCCGGAAGCGAAGATCGCCATCATAAGTCCGCTGAGGAGGAAGGTCGCGGTCATGATCCAGCCGAAATCGCCAAGGGCGAGTCCGCTGGGCCAATCGAACGTTGGCGCATTCAACGGATGCCAGCCGATGGAAAGAAGAAAGTCGAATTTGAAGAGCGTGAGAAGCGCGATGACGGTTGCAAGAAGAATCGGGCCAATAATCCCAACACGCGCCGCAAGTTTGATCATCGCGCGAGGTATACGGTGATCAAGGCCAGCAAGCCGGGCAAAGCTTGAAGATAAAGAATCGTTTTGCTCGTGGTCAATCCGCCATAGATTCCTGCAATGACGACACAGCCCAAAAAGAAAACCTGAATGGATGAGTTGCTGTCGAGCAATCCCCACACTAAGCCTGCGGCAAGGAAGCCGTTGTATAAACCTTGATTCGCGGCAAGCGAGGCGGATGCTTTTGAATATTCGGGTGTCATTTTGAATCGTTTTCTGCCGAAGGGATGGTCCCAGAAAAACATTTCGAGCGCGAGAAAACCGAGATGCAACACAGCAACCAGAAGAACAAGAATTGTGGCAACGATGTTCATGGCAACTCCTTTTGTGGTTCACGCGATTATACAGCATGGCTTTTCTCACGTATAATCGGAAATATGCCTTATACATCCATTCTCGTTGAGACACGCGATAACATCGGGTTGATCACCATCAATCGCCCGCAGGCGTTGAACGCGCTGAATCACACGCTGATGACCGAACTGATGGATGCGCTGGACATCTTCGACAAAAACGAGACGATCGGCGCAATGGTGATTACAGGCAGTGAAAAAGCCTTTGCCGCCGGGGCAGATATTAAAGAGATGGCGGATAAATCTGCCTTGCAAATGACCCACGAGGATCATATCGCTGTGTTTGGAAAAATTCGCGCGGTGCGCAAGCCGGTGATTGCGGCGGTATCGGGATGGGCTTTGGGAGGCGGATTCGAACTTGCGCTTTCGTGCGACATGATCATCGCTTCGGATACCGCCAAGTTTGGTTTGCCTGAGATCACCCTGGGCGTTATCCCCGGGGCGGGGGGCACACAGCGACTCGTCCGTGCGGTGGGGAAAGCCCTTGCCATGGAAATGATCCTCAACGACCGAAAGATCAACGCGCAGGAAGCGCTTCATTTCGGGCTGGTGAATCGGGTCGTTCCCGTAGGCGACTACCTCAATGACGCCATGAAACTCGCCGAAGAGATCGCCGCGCGCGCTCCGCTGGCGGCGCGCGCGGCAAAGCGGGCGATCAACCACTCGTATGAATCTTTCCTCAAGGATGGGCTTGCCGAGGAAAAGCAGATTTTCTACAACCTGTTCAATTCGGAAGATCAAAAAGAAGGCATGAGCGCCTTCGCGCAGAAACGCAAGCCGCAGTGGAAGGGGAAATAACATGTTGGACTACATCGAACTGAAAAACCTGTTTCAAGACCTGAACATTCCGGCGGACAAACCGGTGATTGTGCACGCTTCGCTCAAGCCGTTCGGGTACATTCAAGACGGCGCAGATGCCATCTTGCGCGCGCTAATGGGCGCGTTCAATACCATCGTTATGCCCACGTTCACATATTATTCGATGGTCACGCCGCCGAGCGGACCGCCCAACAACGGCATGATCTATGGCAAGCCTGAGATTCCCAACGAAATGTCCACCACATTCACGCCCACTTTGCGAGCCGATCCGATGATGGGTATTCTGCCCGAGGCGTTACGAAACCATCAAGAGGCAAAACGGTCGTCGCATCCCATTCTGTCGTTCGCAGGTATTAATGCTGGCGAGATCCTCGACACTCAACTGCGCGACGATCCGTTAGCTCCGATCGGCGCGTTGATGGAGCGCGACGGCTGGGTCATTCTCATCAACGAAAACCATACCTCCAACACGAGCATTCACTACGCGGAGAAACTTGCAGGGCGAAAGCAGTTCATCCGCTGGGCGCTGGTGGATGATCGCACGGTGGAATGTCACAACTATCCCGGCGATTCAGATGGGTTCGGCGCTATCGCGCCACACCTCAAAGAAGACACGGTTCGCGTGGACTTGGACAAGGCATTCGTAGAAGCCATGCCAGTCAGACGCGTTATCGATGTGGCGGTGGGTTTAATTAAAAACGATCCGCTCGCCTTGTTGTGCGAGCGGAAGGACTGCATGATGTGCAACGCTGTGCGGGGAATTTACGCGGTGGGGTGAATCACTGAAACGTGATCTCCTCCACGCGCCAGCTTTCTTCGCCGATCAACTTTTTGAGTCGTTCGAGCATCTCAGGGCAGACGCGCGTGGTGTCGTTGGGGAAGTCTATCAAGTGACCCGATCCATTTTCAAATATCTGAAAACTGAATCTATCGCGCCCGTGGAACGAGATCAGCGTGCCGTAGATGGTTTTGATTCGCCGCCTGTCGCGTTCTTTGTCGCCCGTCGAGCGCAGCATCACGGTGACCTGCTTCGGCGGATGTTTCTGGTCTTCTTCTTTGACCAGCGTGGTGTAAATGGATTTGAGGGATGTGACCACCGCTTCGCGCGCCGCGTCATCTTGATCCTGCCTCTCATCATTGATCTCAGCCTGAGCATTGATCGCTTCGACGCGCGGCGGCGTGACTTCATCGCTCTTCTTGAACTTCGGCTCAGGCTTGGACGCGATGGCGACCTCTTCAAAGGAGGGTTGCCATTCGTTGTCCCAACCGTCAGGGAAGTTATCGGGCGGAGGCGGCATTCCATCATCGTGGAGCGGGATGTTATCCCGCTTTTCACCACTTGGCGGGATGGCATCCCGCCCCACGGCATACGCAGGTGTTGATTCTGCAACTTGAGGAACTAAAACTGGAGGCGGGGTCTGCTTTTGTTGTTGCGCCATCGGCTTCGGTTGCGTGGACTTGATGTTGAGCGGCGTGACGGGCTTGGAGCGTGGAGTCGCTTGCGAGGGCGAGGCAGGTTTCCCCTGCGAAAGAAGGGGGCTTGTCGCGTCGAGTCGCGTCGAAGCATCATCCACTGATTCTAGAATCTTGATCTCGGTCCGAATCGCATCCACCAAAATTTTGGGCGGCGTGGAATTGGAATCCACTTTGCCTTCGACGATCACGATCTGACCGACGGTGAGTTGTTCGCGCGTTTGCGCCCACGTGCGCGGGAAGAGGACGAGTTCGATGTTGCCTTGAATATCTTCGAGCGTGACGAAACCCATCGGCTTGTTGGTCTTGGTCATGTACGGGCGGACGTTGGTGACGAGACCTGCAACGCGAACTTTTTCTTCGTGCGAGGCTTCGCCAAGTTGACCCGAAAAATAACTGACGATCTGCGCGAACGTTTTTTGATACGGCGTGAGCGGATGATCGGAAATGTATAAGCCGATGAGTTCGTGCTCCCAGTTGAGCATCTCGCGCTTGTCCACGTTGTTGACTTCGGGCAATGTGATCTCTTCGACGACGCCCGTTGTTGTGCCAAAGAGATTCATTTGTCCCGCATCCGCCGCGCGGAAGTGCGCGTTGCTGATCGAAACGATTCGGTCGAGCGAGGCAAGCAACGCGGCGCGATTGCCGAACGCATCCATCGAACCGACTTTGATGAGACATTCCAACGCGCGTTTGCCGACGGCGCGAAGATCCACGCGGCGGGCAAATTCGTTGAGGTCTTTGAACGTCCCGTTTTGGTCGCGCTCTTTGATGACCAACTCCACCGCGCCCTGCCCCACATTTTTCACCGCGCCAAGTCCGAAGCGGATGCTGGGTTTTTCTTGCCCTGCGACCGAAGGGGGTGACGAAGGGTCTTCAATTTGAAAATCCCAACCCGAAGCGTTGATGTCGATCGGCAGAACAGGCACGCCCATGCTCTTCGCGTCTGAAATATAGAACGCGACTTTTTCTGTTTGTCCCGCAGACGCGGAAAGCAGCGCGGTCATGTATTCGGTTGGGTAATTGGCTTTGAGGTACGCGGTCTGCACCGCGATGACGCCATAATCTGCCGCGTGACTCTTGTTGAATCCATACCTCGCAAACTCTTCCCAATCACTGTAAATGGACTCGGCAATGCTTTGTTCCATCCCCTGCGTCACTGCGCCTTTTACAAATTTCGCGCGGTGTTTATCAATATCTTCTTTTTTCTTTTTCGAGATCGCTTTGCGCAACTCATCAGATTCCGATGGAGTGTATCCCGCAAGTTCCACTGCGGCTCGCATGAGTTGTTCTTGATAAACAGGAATGCCGAACGTATCTTGAAAGATCGGTTGCAACGCGGGGTGACGATATTCCACGTCTGCTTCACCGTGCATACGCGCGATGTAATCGGGGATGAACGCCATCGGACCTGGGCGATACAACGCGACCATGGCGATGATGTTATCCAGCGTCTTCGGCTTCATCTGGACGATCCAGCGCGTCATGCCGCCGCCTTCAACCTGGAACAAGCCCGCGGTCTGACCCGCGCCCATGATCTCGAAGGATTTCGGATCATCGAGCGGAATATTATTCAAATCAAGTTTGACGCCATGACGTTTCTCGATCAGATCGCACGCCTTTGCCATGACGCTCAACGTGATGAGCCCGAGGAAGTCCACTTTCAACATGCCGAGCGAATCGAGGATGCCCATTTCGAACTGCGTCACCGTTTTGATCGGCGTCTCTTCCGAGCCAGACGTCGGACGATGTAACGGCAAATATTCGATCATCGGCTTGTCAGAGATCACCACGCCCGCCGCGTGAGTCCCCGCGTTACGCACAGTCCCTTCCATGCGAGCGGCGGTATCAATCAATTCGCGCAAGTGAGGTTGTTCGTTATAAATCTTTTTGAAATCAGGGATCGCAAGCGCGTCTTCCATTGTGGTGTTGCGTCCCGACACGAACGGCACGAGTTTCGCCACGCGGTCTACTTCAGGCAATGGAATATCCATCACACGCGCCACATCGCGCAGCGCGGCTTTCGTGCCCATCGTGCCAAACGTGATGATCTGCGCGACCTTATCGCTCCCATACTTGCGCGATGTGTATTCAAGCATTTCCGATCGGCGGTCGTCGCGAAAATCCAAGTCAATATCGGGCATTGAGATGCGCCCAGGGTTCAAGAAGCGCTCGAACAGCAGATCGTGTTGCAACGGGTCAACGACCGTGATCTCCAACGCATACGCGACGATCGAACCAGCGGCAGATCCGCGCGCGTTGTACCAAATCCCATTTTCGCGGGCGTGACGACACAAGTCCCACACGATCAGGAAGTAGGCGTCGAATCCCATTTTGTTGACTACGCCCAACTCATACTCGATTCTCTCGCGGACTTTCTGGCTGGTCGCCGATTCCCCATATCTTTTCCTCGCCCCTTCCTCGCAGAGATGGCGCAGGTAACTCGCCACCGTGAATCCAGCAGGGACGGGAAACTCAGGCAGGTGATAGCCTTTGAACGACAAGTCCACGTTACAGCGTTCGGCTATAAGGAGCGTGTTGTTCAGCGACTCGGGCACCTCGGCAAAGAGTCGGCTCATCTCAGCAGGCGCGCGGAGGTAGTACGAGTCGTCAGACATGCGCATCCGCTCGGGGTCCGAAAGAAGCGACTGAGTCTGGATCGCCAGCATGATGTCCTGCAAACGCGCGTCGTCTTGGTTGATGTAATGCACGTCGTTCGTCGCGATGAATTTTGCCGAATACTTCATCCCCATTTCGAGAAGTTTTTTGTTTAGGTCGGTGATCTCTTTGATGTTGTGTTGTTGCAGTTCGATGAAAAAGTTCTCGCGCCCGAAGACATCGTAATACCAATTCATCCGCTTGACGGCTTCTTCGTGATTCCCATCCAACAGCAAACGCGGAATCTCCGCCGACATGCACCCCGACGTGGCGATGATTCCCTCGGAATGTTTGGCTAGCAACTCATGGTCAATGCGCGGATAGTAATAGAAGCCATCGAGTTGCGCGGCGGATGAAATCTTGAGCAGGTTCTTGTAGCCTGTTTCATTTTCAGCGAGCAATAACAAATGCGAGGAGGTTCTATCCAGTTTGGAATCGCGGTCTTGCATCGTCCGCGCCGCCATGTACGCTTCCACGCCGATGATCGGCTTGACTCCCTCATTTGTGGCGGCTTTGTAAAAGTCCATCACGCCGAACATCGTGCCATGATCCGTGATGGCGACCGCGTTCATTTCCAATTCTTTCACGCGCTTGACAAGCTTCTTGATGTTCGAGAAACCGTCGAGCAGGGAATATTCGGTGTGAACGTGGAGGTGGGCGAAGGACATTTTAGTTTTGTAGTTTTATAGTTGGATAGTTTGATAGTTGGGCAGTTGAGCCACATAACTATCGAACTAATCGCGATTATAGCACGGGTGTTCGAGGATGAAGTTTAAAATATCTTGTCAAACAAAAAATCCTCCAGCGATTGGAGGATTTGATGAGCGCGGAGGGGATCGAACCCTCAACAAACGGCTTAAAAGGCCGCTGCTCTGCCATTGAGCTACGCGCCCGTCATCGAGCGAAGGGCATTCTAACACGGTGGAAAGTGAGCGTCAACGGAAAACCTTGTTTTACCGCTAAGTTCGCAAAGATCGCCAAGAAAAAAAGATTGAATCTTCGCGCCCTTAGCGTGCTTAGCGGTTAATTTCCTCACAACGTAAGACAACTAAATTTCAGTGCATCCACAAAATGGAGGCAGATATGGCTGACTTATTGCATGTGAATGAGCAAAGTTTTCAAGATGAAGTGATGAACGCCAGCGAACCTGTGCTGGTAGATTTTAGCGCGGTCTGGTGCCAGCCGTGTAAAATGCTCGACCCCGTTGTCAAACAACTGGCTGGCGAATGGGACGGCAAGGTGAAAGTGGTGAAGATTGACGCCGACGAGAATCCCAACCTTGTGATGAAATTCGGCGTGATGGGCATCCCCACCCTATTGTTCATGAAAAACGGCGAGATCAAAGAGCGGATCACCGGCTTTATGCCGAAAGAGAAACTGATCGCGCGGTTCAGCCCCCACTTTAGTTAAAACCTTTTCACCGCCAAGGGCGCGAAGAACGCAAAGAATCAAAAGATAAAAACTTTGTGTACTTCGTGTCATTTCGACAGGCTCAATGCGAGCCTTTGTGTTTAAAACTATTTCCTCATCAACATATCGAGTTCGGCAAGATCCACGCGAGAGCTCATATCGAAACTCATGGGAGAAACGGAAACCATCCGCTTCTTTCGCAGAACATACACATCCGAATCTTCCGGCTCGTTTTCGAAAACCCCGGCTTCGTGATAGCCAATCGTGCCGGGCTCGTCCCACGATGAACGCTCCGCGGGCATCGGCTCGTAATAGCGTTGACGAGAAATCCGCGTCAATTGCCACGGAGTATCTGATCTGGCATCGGAGGGCACCTCAACCTTGAGCAGGTCCACATCGAACGGAAACTTTTTCTCCAGCAACATGCGGGCAAACTTCCCGGCAAACTTCGCGGCTATCGGGAATTCCACATCGGTGGAGTACGAAAGGTGATACTTTGAATCGGTTTCCAAAGAGATCGCCAGCGAGGGGATTCCCAGCGACGCGGCTTCGAGTGCCGCGCCTATCGTGCCGGAGATCGTCACACCTGAAGCGACGTTCTCGCCGTAATTGATCCCCGAAACGACAAGGTCAGGCTTGCGCTTCATCACATCATAGATCCCGTGGAGGACAGCCTGCGCGGGACTCCCGCCCACCGCGAACACGCTCCATTCCTGACCGTTGACCTGCACGCGCTCCTCGCGAATGATCCCATCGGACGTGTTGGGCAGACTGCGCCCCATGCCGGAAGATTGGTCGCGCGGCGCGGTGACGGTGACATACCCAAGGTCCGAAAGAGAAGCGGCAGCCGCCCAAAGTCCGGGGGATTGAATCCCATCATCATTCGTCAAAAGGATTTGTGGTTTTGTGGTTGACATAACTCTTCCTATCTTTGCTATTGCAAATAAAAAGGAGCGGATAACCGCTCCTCATCATCGTGGCGCCCTCGGCGCGACTCGAACACGCGACCTATTGCTCCGCAAGCAAGCGCTCTAATCCACTGAGCTACGAGGGCATTTGGCAGGCGGGGATTTTAATTCAGATTCAACGAGGGGTCAAGTGAAACGCTATGAGCGCCAATGTGGCATAGAGAAGTCATTTCTATGAACTAGTTTTAAGAATTCGGGGACAACTTCGGGGTCGAATAATTTTCCGGTTTGTTCTTTGATGTATTCGATGGCTTTCTGCTTTGTCCATGCATTCCGATACGGGCGCTCGGAGGTCAGGGCGTCGTATACATCGGCAATCGAAAACACTCGGGCTGAAAATGGAATTTGCTCGCCCTTGAGATTGTCCGGGTAGCCGGTGCCATCCCATCGTTCATGATGCCAGTGTGGAATATCGAGAGCAGGGGATAAATAGCTGATCGGGGTTAGTAATTCTACGGCAACGGCGGGATGTTTGCGCATAATGTTCCACTCATCTTCTGTGAGCGGACCGGGTTTGAGGAGAATGTCATCAGGAACGGCGACCTTGCCAATATCATGGAGGATGGCCCCACGACGAATATGGATCAACTTCTCCTTTGCCACACCCAAAGCAAGAGCAAGTTGCACCGTCATATCTGCTACTCGGCGGGTGCGTCCTTCAGTTTCCCGATCCCGAAAGTCCAAGGTGCGCAACCAGCCTTCGATGGTCGAATCGTATGCCAAACCCAATTCCGCATTGGATTTTTGCAGGTTTTCGAACAAAATGGCATTGTCGATGGCTATGGCTCCCCTCCCTGCAAGAATGTCGAGAAATTCAAGCCACGTTGCGTCAGGGTTTAGAATCGATGAATGAAATACCTCCAGCACACCGAGAATGCGTCCCTTTGTGATAAGTGGCAAGCCCATGTAGGAGACGAATTTTTCACCTTGTAGATATGAGGGCATGTCGCCGCCCTGCGCGTTCCCGGCGATGTTCGGGATGTGGATACGTTTTCTTTCCAATGCTACTTGTCCTGCGTATCCAGTCCCGAGTTTTAGAAAGACTGATGGGTGAGTGCGCGCGCGGAATCCTCTCGATGCCGCTAGAGTAAGTAGGTTGGTTTCGGGATTCATCAGTAGGAGGGCGGAAGCATTCGCAGGCAAGAGGGCGTTTGTCTGTTCCAGCAGGAGGGGGAGGAGCAGGTTCAAGTCGAGGTTGGAAGCGATGGCGAGATCAAGGCTTCGCAATCCGGTCATCCGCTGCAACTGTTGTTGCATTCTCAATTCAGATTGTTTGTATTTTGTTATATCTCTCGAGAACAAGATCTGTTGAGAGGGGGAAAGGCAGGTTAATCGCCCGTCGAACCAAAATTTCTGGCCATCGAAGGTGGTTAGTGAATACTCAAATGGAAGAATATGCCCGCTTTGATAAAACTCCTCAAGCCCGCCTGGATATTTGCTGATGGGAAGCAGTTCGCCAATTCGCTGGTAGTGAAATTCCCCTGAAAAATTTTCAGCTAGGTGAGGGGCGGTCAGCTTGTAATCTAAGATATTCCCGCGAGCGTCTAATACTACAACCAGATCGGCGGAGGATTTGAGGATCGATTCAAGCAGGGATTCTGCCGGGCGTGCTGTCAATTGATTGTCCATCAGGTATTAAAATAAAAACACGGCGGACGCGGGGCACGGTGTATCCCTTGTCACCATGCCCCCCAATTCCACCGCGTCACCAAGGGTGAGCCAATTTGGTTAGACACCTTGCAGTGCCTGGTTTACCTGTTGGGCAAAATCAGCCAGATCTTCAGCCCGTATCGATTTGATGATGGATACTTCTCGATCGGACAGGGCAAAGGGTTGACCCAAGTATCCGTTCGCGAGCGCTTCTTCCGGGGTTTTGAGGAGTGTTTCGCGGAATTGCCCGCTAACTACAGCTGCGGCAAATAAGCGATGGAGTCCTCCGCGTTTGGCGGGTTGCTGGCTATAGCCCATGGATGGTTTTTTGTAGGTGTCAAAGGTGAGCAATGCCATGGTAATCTCCTAGCTCGAAATCAATAGCTTACCGGCCGCCAGTGCAACCATCGGCAGGGGATCGGCGCCCACCAGTGCAACCATCGGCAGGTGTATGCAGAGAGAATTTATTGTTCATGGGATATTTCCTCTTTCTTTCAAATTTTTCCCATGATACTCGCCCCCAGGCTACA